>Ga0190367_1000007_pt1 | contig 182952 bp, 177 predicted proteins | sample 4872181011_MG_FD_171838 | JGI IMG/M metagenome (GOLD analysis project Ga0190367, IMG submission 171838) | Hydrothermal vent microbial mat bacterial communities from Southern Trench, Guaymas Basin, Mexico - 4872-18-10-11_MG | ecosystem: Environmental > Aquatic > Marine > Hydrothermal vents >...
AACGCTACAATATACGCTACAGCAGTACTATCAGAAACACAAGAACCACCACCTCCTGAAACTAGAACAATTATGCTAAATGGCACAGTATATCATATTCCTTATCAGTGGCTTGAACTTAAAGGAAACTTTACTCCAGGTGTCTATAGGATTGAAGTTGAGAGTCTGTTTGGTGCTCCCGAGGAACTCATAGTAGCTGTACTAGCTTCACCTAACGGATCTGTTAAATACATGCCAGTACACGACCTAGTATTTAATCTAACTGAACACTGTAAAATACTTCATTTAACTGAGGAGATTGGCTGTGAGTGTACTAGACCAAGATACGTTATGCCTTGTATGAACTATAGTGGCTACTATCTAGTTGGCTTGGGTATACTAGACCCATATGATCCATCACACGTAGAGTTATTAAAGCCATGGCTACTAAGCAATGGTACTACGCTAGCAGTATACAATATTACACTAATATACACAAAGGAAGGAAACTGGACAGTATACTGGAAATTGATAGCAATTACTTCACTTAATGTGTCTATTGACCCTGTTTATGATCTACATGGAGTATACTTGGTTTGGAATATTAGTTTCAGTCACTACGTGCCAGAGTGGATGAATATTAGTTTAGAGAAGCCCTACCAGCTACTAGAATGCAAACTACTTCTAGGAAACTACACTGTATGGAAACATAGACTTGGAGTAATTCCAAGTACTCTTGATTTATCTGAGAACAATAAGTACTCTTATGCAGCAGTCTACGTGCCCTACAGCGAGCTCATAAACAAGTTCCTATTTAGTGAGGTGAAATTAGAGGCTAGAGCTGATTTCACTAACATATTAGTACCTCTACAGAACTCAAGTAAAGTATTGTTCAAACCCTGTGGAATATTACTTGATAAATTAGCTTCCTTTAATGTCTCGCACTATTATATTAGAATTAAAGTGGTCTCACTAGTAGAGAATAGTATTGGGGAAATTCTAAGAGGAGGAGAAGTTAAAATAGAATACCGGGGCAAAATGCTATGTACTTGTATCATAAGACGGATAGACAAGCTTGATATCTTCTTCTTTTACATAGAGAAATTTCCTCTGGGTAAAGGTCTGCTTAAGGTATTCTACTTACCCAAGAGGAGTAAGAATCTTGTATGGATGGTATACAACTTTGAGGAGTAGAAAAATTTAAATTATTTAATTCGAGGTTTTTATTATGAGCATCATAAAGTATGTTCTAGGTAGTTCTGCAATAGTATTATCATCTATCATCATTTTGTCAATACTAGGTAATTTAAGTTCGTACACTAAGAGAGCAACTTTTAAAGACGTAGTAAATGTTTATAATGCTTTATGTAAATTTAAGGATATTACATTAAATTATAAAGTAAATCTATTTTGTAGAAAAACATATATTAAGATAGGAGAAGTATTAATTGAAGCGTATCGTGTAGATATAATTTTTCCATTAGATTTCAGCTTACCTTATAATGGAAGCTTTAAGGGTAAACCCTTTTCTATTAATGAACGTGGTATAACTTCATGGATTGTAATAAATGATGACGGGAAGACTTTAATATTAAAATACTTTTATTCAAGAAACATATCATCTTATTATATCTCTTTTAAAGAGGAAGTAGATAGAAGCATAAAGGGAGCCATGAAAGCAGATGTTTTCTTCGATAATTATAAGGTATATTCTTTTGAAGGATACCGTGAAATTATAATTATCAGAGTATATTTAACAGATAGAAAGCCTTAAATCTAGGGAATTAAATTATTTAATTATGCTAGATGAAGTATTATTTATAGCTGTGTCACTTATAGCATTGCTAATTACTTTGCAAATTGCCCAGTCTATTATTCAAATAGCGATAAATGCTAGAAATAGTTTCTATTTAGTGGAATGCAAATGCTTGTACAACGCGACTTATGTAAGCGGAGGAGAGTGGGTTCTTCTCTTCCCTTACCCATATAACCAGTCTTTTATATTGAGGGTGGGGTATGAGAGGTAATATTGAAGCAGTTTTCATGATAATTATTTTCATTATATATTTAATGCTACTTAATCAATTGGTAATTAGTAATATGAATAAAGATTATATGTTTCTTGAAAACAGAGCGTACGCTCATTTGCTTTTAAATTACTATACTTTTAATGAGTCTCTCATTCTAAAGTATTATAACTTCACTAAAATTTCTTACATAGAGTTAATAGAATATCCTGGAGGACTAGTCACCGTTAAAGTAGGAGATCCCTGTCAAGGAGTATCTATTTGTTTTGTTTTTATTAGATCTAGTCTTAACTATACTCTATTTAAAATTAAGGTGAGACCATGAAAGGTAGAGGTCAGGTTCTTTTATTGGCGGTGATTATTCTTGCTTCAGCAGTACTTTATGCTTTATCGGTACTCAAGTATAGTCATCCTAGAGCAGTTTTAATAAGAGACTATGTTCAAGCAGCTGAGGTAGTACAGCTTGCTAGAGTATGGATTAAGTCAGGTCTATGTCCTCTATGTATTAAGCAGACTTCACTACTACTATATAAGCTTAATAAAACTTATAGTCTTAATATACCGGCTTTAACTAATGATACTTTTAAGAATATTTCACTTAACATTACCTCTGGATTTGCTAACTATACAGTGATCTTCTATACTAGCAAAGGACCTTATGTTAGAGTATTAGCCTACTACGAGTACGAGTATGTTAATAGCTATTTTAGGCGTATTGGCGCGGAAGAAGTATTAGTCTACAATTATACTCTACGTTACTACCATATATATGATGGTCCGTGGGGAAGGATATTGCTTTACCCACAGCTAATAGACGTTTACCTTAACCTCGATTTAAGGTACTTGGGTAATGGTACATGGATAGTAGGTATTCCAGTAAACATGACTTGGAGACTTATAGACAAATTCGAAATACCCATAAAAATAGGTAGATAGCATGGAAGAATACATTCCAGTAATTTTAGCTGCAATATTGTGTTGCGTCTTCACATTATCCTTTTTCAAGACAAATTACTACTCTGAAGCAGATGTCCTTGACTTTATAACCGATATAAAGTACGCTACTATGTGCAAAGTTAACATCACTAAAATCTACTACTTTTCAACAAAAATAACTTTATTAAACGGATCCGTAGTATTAGAAAAACCTCTCATACAGTATCTCTTCCCAGAAAACGGCTTGAATATCAAAGCACCTATAATTATAGACAAAAACGTTACGTTGGTAGGCCTAGTTAAAATTAATATAGTCTCGCTGGGCGATAAAGTCTATATAAAGGTTATTGAAGAAGGTTAGTGAAGGTGCTATAGTTGAGGCAAGTAATCTACTGGAGCCTCGACGAAAACATTCCACTACTGAGACGTCCTCCAGAAACGAACATTAATGTAGCTAAAGTAGTTACTGAGAGCGATATAAGACCTCTTTTTCGAGCAGAAGTCTCGAGATTAAAAGAATACATGAGAAGGAAATATGGAAGCACTGCTAAAGCTCTTATGCCTCGAGGGATATCAGTAGTCTCCCAAGTTAAAGACTACTTAGACGACATGAAGTCTATTTACGCTGATGGCGGTCTCTACTGCCAGATTTTCTTTAATCCAGCTGAATTAAAATGGGATATTAGATTAAGCAAGGTAGGAGCTTTAAGAGCATTTATAGAGAAAGCAATCTCCTTCGGATATTTGTGGAAAAACACTATCACTAAGGGAGTATATAAAATCACAGACTTCGAGAAAAAATACTTAAGCGGACTATCCAATGAATTTATTATCTTATCTCCAGGGTCTCACATTATAGGCTTAGGCTTACTCAAAGGAGACAGAGTAATTGTCATTAAGAAGTGGCTGAAGCCTCCACAAAAAGTAGTTGATGAGAAGTCTACATGGAAAGACTTTTTCGAGGCGAACAGTATCGAAATAGAGCATAAAGTTTACGAGGGAGTGAACCTAATAATGAAGTTTTTTAATAAAATGAAGGGGAAAAGAAAATTTATAGTGACTTTTTCCGGGGGAAAAGACAGCAGTGTTGTTCTGAGCCTAGCTACTCAAGCAAAAATAGATTTCACAGCTCTTTTTAACGACACAGGTCTAGAACACAGAGAGACTATAGCAATAGTAAAGGAATTAACGAATAAGCTCGGCTTCTCTCTCGATATCATAGAAGCTCCAGGAAACTTCTACAGGGAAGTTCTCGTAAAAGGACCTCCTGCTAGAGACTACCGCTGGTGTACAGACTATCTGAAAATCAATCCCTCTAAAGCATATTTTGAGAAAAAGGGACCTGCTGTAAATATAGTAGGTCTGCGTAGAGTAGAGTCTCTTTCTAGAAGCAGGCTGTCACTAGTATTTAAGCAGAGCAGAAGACCGGACATAATAGGACTAGCTCCAATACTCAAGTGGAATGGATTACACATCTGGAGCTACATAGCCACCCGAAGGCTACCATATAATCCTCTGTACTTAGTAGGCTTTGAGAGAATAGGATGTTACATGTGTCCTTCAGCAAACTTATCCGAACTTCATTTTACTAGGCAAGTCCACCAGAACTTATGGAGTAAGTGGAGCTTTGTCTTAAATGAGATACAGCATCGAATAAAAGTCAACGAAAAGTGGCAAAAATACTGCCTATGGAGATGGAAAGGACTAGCAGTTAAAAAGAGAGAGCTCTGTAAAGCAGTAGGCGACATGAGTCTTTTCAAGATATACGAGTACAGAGCAACATAGCGCGGCACTCTGTCCCTCGAAAAACTTATTTACTCTTCACGAGAGAAATAAAATGCCCCGGTAGCTCAGCCTGGGAGAGCATCCGGCTGAAGACCGGAGGGTCCCGGGTTCAAGTCCCGGCCGGGGCACTACTTCTCGAATAATAGATGGTTATCATCATGACGAAAAACTTATCTTACTCCTCTTAGAGAAGAAACTGGGCCGGTGGTGTAGCCTGGAGGCATGCCGCCCTTGCGAGCCTCTACTCCAGAAGTGCGCGGGAGCCAGGAGAGGCGGAGGACCCGGGTTCAAATCCCGGCCGGTCCACTATTTCTCAAAACTCTAGTCAAAACAATATAATAAGATTAAATCACTGTAGCTCGGTCATATTAAGGTCAGCCCACCTGCCTACTAATCATCGAGTCATTGCCGCCTGAGCTCATCACTCGTATTAATAAATATATTTTCTGGTTTAAATAGTCTCTGGGGATCGCGTGAAAGTCTTAGTGACTGGAGCTACAGGCTTTATAGGAGGGCATCTCGTAGAAGATCTTCACAATAGAGGATACAGCGTTATAGCTATGGCCCGTAAAATAAGTAATATTTCTAGGCTCAAGGAACTAGGTCTTGAAATAAGATACGCCGACCTAACAGATCCTCCTAGCTTAGTTGAAGCCACTAAAGGAGTAGACGCTGTAGTGCATTTAGCTGCATACTACACTTTCCATGGTAAAAAGGAGTTATACTGGAAGGTAAACGTAGAAGGCACGAGAAGCCTGATAGAAGCCTGCTTAAAAAATGGGGTCACTCGCTTTATTTACTGCAGCACAACTGAGGCGGTTGGACCGGTCAAGAATCCTCCTGCAACAGAAGACGTAGAACCTAACCCTACCTACGAGTACGGAAGGTCTAAACTAGCTGCGGAGAGAATAGTGAGAAGCTACGGCGAGAAGGGCTTAAAATACACGATACTGAGGCCTTCAGGAGTATACGGTCCTCGCAATGTCAACGACGTGTCCTACTGGTTTATCACAGGATTTGCGAAAAAGGCTCTTTGGTCATACTTTATAGTTGGGTCAGGTGACACTCTAATACAGTTTGTTCACGTAAAAGACGTAGTTCAGGGATTCAGACTAGCGCTAGAAAAGGAGATTTCCATCGGACAAACATATTTCATAACAGAAGATAGGGCTTACACTTACAATGAAGTATATCAGATTTTAGCAGATATAGTGGGCAGAGAGCCTCCTAAGATTCATATTTCTCCAGTCCTAGCTAAGCTAATGATGTTTCCAGTAGAAGTAGCCTATAAAGTACTTGGTAAAGAAAACTTCATGTGGCATGTTTCAACAGTAGATGCTGTCACTCAGCATAGAGCATATAATATTGAAAAAGCTAAGCGTGAGCTAGGTTATAGACCCCGATACGACCTAAGAACAGGGCTCAGAGAAACAGTAGAATGGTATAAACAGCACGGCTACATATAGCCTGTTTTCCTATAATAATCCTCGAGGACTTTTTCGTACTCCTTATCCTCTCTAATAGCTCTGATAATCTTCCTCAAGAAGCTAACCCAATATTCGACCAGAATTCTGCCCTTAGTATCTGAGGCTTTACGAGGGTCTCCAACATAGCCTTCTACAGCATATCTCTGCCAGTCGATCAGAGTCTCTACGCACGGTGCAATAAATCTCCTCCCGAGCTTCGCAGGCTTATCAACTCTATTCAGCCTAACTAAACTTGAGTTTACGTAAAGCATAAGACTAGTCTCTATCTCACAGGCGTGCTCGTATACTTCAGTCTCCTTAATCTCCTCTATTTTCTCCCTCAGAGGACCTAAGGTATCTGGCAACACGTAAAGCTGTCCTCTAAATCCCTTTTCAAGCATTTTTCTCACAAGAAGCTTCAGAGGTCTCTTATTTCCACCATGTCCGTTGAGAATAAGTATCTTCTTAAAGCCTTGCCGCACAACTTCTTCGACGATATTCTCTACGAGAGAAATGAATGTGTCTGACGACAAGCTGATAGTTCCCGCGAAGTGTCTGTTCTCGGGCACATAAGAGTAGAAGAGTGGAGGAAGTACTATTGCGTTTTCTTCTTCAGCTGCCTTTAATGCAACATAATATATGATGAAGGTATCAGTACCTAGGGGGAGATGTGGTCCATGTACTTCTATGCTGCCTACAGGCAGTATGACTACAGTGGTCTCCTTATTAATATTCTCTAAGTCAGTAGAGGTCAGCTCCTCCCACTTCATCAGCTCCCCTTAATGGTATTGACTATTTCCTCTGCTAAAGTCTTGTTCAGTGAGGCTACTAGTGAAATACCTTCCTTAGTGTCAAGCCTATAGTCCAGTTTTTCTCCACTCAAGTTTAGGACTGTTCCTCCCATTTCTCTTACTACAAGCACTCCGGCAGAGATATCCACTGCTCTGAGAGCATATCTGACGTCAATGAACGCGTTAAAAGTGCCAATACTAGTGTAGCATAGTTCTAATGCAGCTGAACCCAGAGTTCTCACTTTCGGCTTATTTAGCTTCAAGTATATTCGGGTAAATAGATCTACCGTCTTTTCATCGAAGTAAGCAGATACGAGGGTAGCCTCCGGCACTTTTCTTACAGAAGCTAGCTCTCCATTCACATAAACTCCTTCTCCTCTCACTGCAGCAAAGAAGTCTCCTCTAAAGACATCTCTTACAACTCCCAAGAACACGTCTCTTAGGCGAGCGTCTTCAGAGTACTCAGCTACAGCAATAGATATTGCTGTAAAAGGAATTCCTTTAATAAAATTATATGATCCATCCAAGGGATCTACCACAAACACGTAGTCAAGTTTTCCCTCACGAGATACTCGTCCTCTCTCCTCAGTTATTATGAGAGCTCTGTACTTTTTAAGTAGCTTAGATACAATGAAGTCTTCTACCACTTTATCAACTACGCGTGTATCATCTCTCCCATGCCTACCTATTATTTCAAAAGACTCCTCCTCAGAAGACGTTTTTAAGGCTATTTTGGAAGCTTCGTCCATTATATTTTTTAAGTCATCTAAGAGGTTCATGAATAAAACTATGGGAGAAATATTTTAAGTATATCGTTTGTAACTAATTCTGCATCAGTCTTTTTCTTGTCTAATTATAAGCCCATAAAGCTCTATCAGGCTTTTAGCCTGAGAATAGAACTTTATTTTTCTCACAGTTGGGGCCTGTTCTAGCAATGGATTTCTTTCTTCTCTAAGGAGGGTTTTTACAAGGCTGTTTAGTTTTTCTTTAAGTTCTCTAACTTTTTTCTCTTCGTGGTACGCTAAGTTTACGCGTTCTCGTGGATCCTTCTCTAAGTCAAATAGCTGAAGATGTCCTTTAGGAGTACCGTCGGCAGTAGTCTCTAAGTACTCAATTAGCTTCCACCTCTTAGTCCTAATAGCAATGGCTTTTTGCTGAGTATTCTCAAGCATCACTACAGGTCTATCTCTATCTCTTCTAAAGAGAGAAACTCCATCGATTTTCACCGGAGGTGCTACTTTAGCTAGCTCGTATATGGTAGCAGCTATATCAACATGCTGGACTAGCTCCTCGTGGACTTCGTGTCTCCCACTAGGCAGTCTCACTATCAAGGGTACTCTCGTGACATTATCGTAGAGACCCTTATGGCCCATGTAATCTCCATGTTCCTGCAGGTTTTCGCCATGATCTGAGGTTATGAAAAGAACCGTAGAATTTAGAAGAGCTTTTTCTTGGAGGAAGTCTACTAGCTCGCCTATTTTGTCGTCTACGTACCGTATTTCGCCGTCGTACTGCGATATAGCATAGTCCAAAAACTTCTCGTCTTCAGGAGGCTCTTTTTGCCAGAAAATCTTATTGTAGGGCTCAGGAGGCCTATAAGGGGAATGAGGGTCCCAGTAGTGAATAAACATAAAGAAGGGCTTTCTTCTACCTAGTAGTTCTTTAATAACTTTTATTGAGTACTCTGTCACGTCATCTGCCTGTACCTTTAATCCAGCTTCAGGAGCAGGTATGCCTCCTGGGTGACTGTATATATGAAATCCTCTTGTAAACCACTTGTAGAAGTCGCCGTACTTTAAGAACATATTGTCTACAGCACCAGTCACGTAACCCTTGGTTCTCAAAACTTCCTGGATCATAGGAATCTTTTCGCTTAGCTGAGCAGAACCCATATGGGTGACTATACCGTGTCCGAGGGGATGAACTCCTGTGAGAATAGTTGTCCAAGCAGGATGAGTCGGTATACCGTTCGCGAAAGCCCACCTAAATACAATACTTTCCTCGGCTATCCTATCGATATTAGGACTAGTCTTCCTGACATAGCCGTAGCACGAAAGATGGTCTGCTCGCAGAGTATCTATACCGATTATAATAAAATTGTATAGCTTCATAATCACTGAAGAATAGGTTATCAGCAAATAAAACACTTAGCAATTTAAACAATACTTCTTCTCTTAGCTAAAGCCTTACTTGAGTAAAAATATCTAGCTCCCGTGCTCCTGTAGACTATTGACGAAATCTTCTCTCGGATAAATTCTCTTTCCTCAGGTCTTAGGACAGCTTTTTCGTGAGCTCTCGCCATAATATAGGGGTATCCTTTGCACATAAGCGCCTGTGCTAAAGTAAATCTGTGAATTTTTCTAACCAGAGTCTCAGATTTCATAACCCATGATGGAAACTCTACTCTAAGTACACTGTACCCAGTATTGAGGTAGAAGAAAGCTACCTTACCACTAAGCGTGCTTCTCTTAAGTACACTATTGTTCTCAATAAAGATAGGTGACCTCTCTCCCGGCTCGAGTATATTCGCCATTAAAATCTTATCCTCTAAAGTCGTTTTACATAGCTTATGTACACAAGAAGAACAGGTCTCGCGACTACAGTATATTCTCGTAAGAGTATTTACTACGGATCTAGATCTAGTAAAGTAAACTGCGATAGGCACTAAGTTTAGAGACCTCATTTCAAGAAACTTAGCCGCCACTAGGCTCAGCATATTCTCTCTATCTTCTCTAGCTCTCGAGCCTAAGTAGCTCAGCGAAAAAGACCTATCAAAAAACACAAACATCTCCTCTCCTGAGAAATATGATTTAGCAATTCTACATTCTTCGCTAAAGGACCAGGCATCTATATCAGCTGGAGACATAAGGTACTTACTCCCTCTTTTCTCAACATAGACTTCGTCGCCAATCCTTAATATGGGAATGCTGTCTTCAATATACTCTCCTCTCTCATAGGACACATAAAATGAACCTATATTAAGTAAAGCAAACGGAGGGTCTATGTGAGGATCAGGCTCTATCCAGCTACTATCGACAGCGACAGCAGTAGAGTCACTACAGGCTTCCTGAAGAAACTCTACACTGACCTCACTTAAAGGCTGGTACTCTGTTTTAGTTTCTATTGGTGGAGAGATATTCCAAAATCCCCATTCATCAGTAGGTAGTGCTGAGGAAAACTTAAAGTCTTCTAAAAGAGCATAAACTTCGTTAGCTGAGGGGAGAGGAGACCTTACTAAATCAATCAATATCTTCAGTGACCTAGGATATTTAATAGCGTGTTCTTTCATTGATTTTACTTTACGTTTCAGCTCCTCAACAAACTTTAATTGATCTAACACTAAACATTAAATAGAAGAAATCGAAATATAGGTATCTCTTCATTAGTGAAAGTTATATACTGTTTCGTGATAATAATCTAATATGGTAGTTATTAAGTGGCACCGGCATGCTTGCTTCGAGATTAGAGGCAGTAAAGTCACCGTAGTAACAGATCCTCACGACGGAGTTTCTCTGGGAATAAGTCCTCCGTCATGTAAAGGCGATATAGTTCTCGTCTCACATAATCACTTCGACCATAACGCTGTAGACGTAGTGTCAAAGCCAGACACTGAAGTAGTCTCAGCATTCATCGGTGAAAAAGAAGTAAAGGGAGTTTACATTAAAGGAATAAAAACATACCACGACAAATACGGCGGCAGGCAGAGAGGAGAAAATACAGTATACTTATTCATAGTAGACGGCATAAGATTTGTTCACCTAGGAGACCTAGGCCACACTCTGGAAGATCAACACCTCAAGGAGCTAGGAGAAGTAGATATACTCTTTATCCCAGTAGGCGGAACCTTCACTATAGGCGCAAAAGAGGCAGTAGAAATAGTAGAAAAACTGAAACCTCGTATAACTATACCAATGCACTACAAAATACCAGGGCTAGGACTACCTTTATCTGAAGTAGACAAATTTACTTCGCGTCTCAAAAAGATTGTAGAAAAGCCAAATGAAGTAAGCGTTACTAAAGAAGAACTCCCAGAACCAACTGAGATATGGGTACTAGCACCAAAATAAATTATTAATAGAGGGTCCGCTATTCTAGCTAGGATGATGAATGCACGTCAGGAGGTCACTAATGCCTTAATTGGTCTTTGCTGATTTTTCCTCATTAACATTATTTCCAGTAATTTTATCGAGAGTCTTTTTAAGTAGCTCTATCAAATATCCCTCCTCTCCAGGAACTCCCTTAAAGACGAAGACTTCCTCAACGTAAACCTCGGGTATCTCGTCGCCACTAGTGTCCTCAATTACCGCGATCTTGATCTCGTACTCGTCTTCAAGAAGGTCTTTAATATAGAGCATCCAGTCTTTTACAGTTCTATGCCAGTAGCCTCCATCGCCCACTACTTTAATGTATATTCGTGAACTTTTGATTTTTCTCTTACACACATTTCAACTATTTTCAGCATCATTATAACAGTAAGCTTATTATATATCAGAAGAATAAAATTCTGTGAAGGTAAAAAGGATAGACATTTCTCTCGGTGGCTCTAAAGTTGTAATACTAAATAGCAAAGATGCGGATAAGTTAGGACTAAAGCCTTATGATAGAGTCAAAGTTGTAAATGAGGCAGGAAAATCGATCACAGCTCTCGTCAGCATAACTAAAACTTTCATAAATGAAGGAGAGATTGGAGTAGTAAAAGAGGTTGGTGAAAGTCTGGGAGTAAAAGACGAAGACGAGGTTAAAGTTATTCCTTCCGCTCATCCTTCTTCATGGCAGTTCATAAGAAAGAAGCTTAAGGGAGAGAAGCTCTCACGCAATGAGATATATTATATAGTAAGAGACGTTGTTTCAGGAGAGCTGAGCGAACTCGAGATAGCTACTTTTCTATTAGCAGAGTATTTTCACGGAATGAGCATAGATGAAATAGTCTACATGATCGAAGCAATGGTTGAAACAGGCGTTAGAATAGAGTTTGAGGAGACAGTGTATGATATTCATAGCATTGGTGGGGTTCCAGGAAACTCTAAGGTAGCTCTAATAGAGGTTCCAGTAGTCGCGGCCACTGGGCTCCTAATACCGAAAACCAGTAGTAGAGCGATAACAAGTCCCGCGGGAACAGCTGATACAATGGAAGTTCTTGCTAACGTCAGCTTTAAAGCTGATGAAATAAGGGAAATGGCTTTAAAAACTAGAGGTCTTCTTTGCTGGGGAGGAACTCTTGGGCTAGCACCAGCAGACGATATTTTCATTAGAGTGGAGCACCCTATTCAGGTAGATCCTCCGTCGCAGATGATAGCTAGCATTCTTGCTAAGAAAGTGGCTATGAGCGTAAAGTATCTTGTAGTAGATATTCCGACTGGAAAGGGAACTAAGGCTCCTACAAGAGAGTATTCCGAAAAGTTAGCTAGACTCTTCTTAGACGTTAGTGAAAAACTCGGGATAACTCTTAGGTGCGCGGTAACTTATGGAGGCCAGCCCATAGGGTATAGCGCTGGACCGGCACTAGAAGCTAGAGAGGCTATAGAAGCTCTTCAGAATAGGAGAGGGGCCATGAGTGTTATAGATAAAGCTCTCTCACTAGCTGGACTCATATTTGAAATGGCTGGTCTTGAGGTAAGAGGTAAAGGCTATGACTTAGCTAAAGAAATATTTGAGTCTGGCAGAGCGTGGGAGAAAATGAAACAAATAATCGAAGTTCAAGGAGGGGACCCCAATATAAGACCTGAAGATATTCCTGTTGGAGACAAAACCATTAGAATAGAGTCTCCGGTAGATAGCTATGTTACTCATGTAGATAATACTGCAATCACGTTAATAGCAAGAGCTGCAGGAGCACCTGTAGATAAGGGAGCAGGAGTAGCTATTTTCGTCAAGGCAGGACATAAAGTCAGGAAAGGAGATCCTCTCATAGAAATATACGCGGAGAGAGAATCAAAGCTCACCGAAGCCTATAATCTCGCGCTAAAACTTAAACCAGTGACCTTAGAGGGGATGCTCCTCAAGACCATTCCATGAAGAGGATTCTTCGAGATCCTGTCCACGGAAACATAGAGCTGGATGACCTAGACTTAGCTATCATAGACTCCGAGCCCTTTCAGAGGCTGAGAGGAATAAAACAACTAGGTCTTGTTCATTTGGTCTTTCCGGGGGCAACTCACACAAGATTTGAACACTCTATAGGGGTAAAGCACTTAGCTGAGGAAATTTTTAGAGTAGTCAACTCTAAGGAAAGTATTTTCAGCGAAGAGGATTTAATTTACCTAAAGGCAGCTGCTCTCTTACATGACATAGCGCATCCTCCTTTCTCTCATCTACTTGAGGAAGTGGTCAAAGAGTACGATATAGATCATGAGAAGCTTGCTCGAAAAATCATAGAAGATAGCGAGTTAAAAGCTATTTTAAGTGATTACGGCATTTCTATTAAAGATGTATGTGATATAGTAGAAGGATTGTCTCCTCCTCTCTCTCAGATAATTAAAAGCGATTTAGACGCTGATAGGCTAGATTACCTTCAAAGAGACGCGTACTATTGTGGAGTAGCTTACGGCGTAATAGACTCTAGAATACTTAGGGAGTTTGTCGTGCATGAGGGGAATTTGGCTGTGAGTGAGAAGGGACTTTATCCAGCAGTAACTGTTTTGTTTGCAAGACACACGATGTTCACTGTAGTTTACGGACATAAAACTTCAAGAGCTGCTGGGTGCATGGTAGTTAAAGCTGTTAGAAGAGCTCTAGATGAATGTATCATTTCATTTAGTGACTTATTTAAACTCACAGACGATGAATTGCTTTTCATACTAAGAAATTCTAATGAAAAATATTGTGCTGAGATAGCTAATAGAATTAGGAGGAGAAGGCTATTTAAAATGGCTTACCAGTTAAAGGGAGATTCTCTACGTATCGACAGTATACTTGACTTCATATTTATTAAAGAAAATGTTAGTGAGAAAATGGAGTTAGAGGAGGAGATAGCTAATAAAGCTGGTGTAGACTCCAAATATGTTGCTCTAGATATTCCGGAGAATCCTGTACTTGAGGAAGCTAATGTCAAAATACTAACTGACAAGGGTTTAAAAGATATTAAGGAGCTTTCTCCAATAGCTAAAACACTTACAGACGCTTACACTTTTTCATGGAGTGTCGCAGTCTTTACATCAGAAGAATATAGATCACTTGTCAGAGATGCCGCTAAAGAAACTTTAGAAAAATTCTTAAGGAGATGAAAGTAGCTAAAATATTTCTCTCTCAAATCTCGTCAGCACTTTAGAGCCCTTACTTGTGACTAAAACCATGTCTTCTGTTCTAACACCCCCTAATCCGGGAATATAAACTCCTGGCTCAACTGTCACAACCATCTTTTCTTTAAGAGTATCCTTTGACACAGGATTTAAAGTAGGTTTTTCGTGGACATTTAATCCAACGCCGTGCCCTAAACCATGTACGAAGAATTTCACAAATCCTCTTTTACTTAATTGCTTCCTAGCAACATCATCTACCTCAGAAGCCGGCTTTCCATCAACTATGCTTTCAATAGCTTTTATCTGGGCTTCAAGCACAGCGTCAAGCATCTCTTTTATCTTGCCTCGAGGCTTACCTACGAAGACTGTCCTAGTCATGTCAGCGCAGTATCCGTTTACCCTAGCTCCCACATCAATTACTACTAAGTCTCCTTCGTGTAGCTTTCTATCTGACGGCGAGAAGTGGGGATAGACAGAGTTCTCTCCAGACGCTACTATCGGAGGAAACGCTAGTTCGCCCTCTAAGTAAATAGCTCTTACTATTTCAGCAGCTATTTCTCTCTCACTTACGCCTATATCTATTTTCTCAATAGCCTTTTTCATAGCTCTCTCTGTGACTCTAATGGCTTTAACTATCAGCTCCATTTCTACCTCATCTTTCAGAGCTCTCATTGAGGGAACAACTTCAGTGAAATCGACTACTTCTACTCCATTATTTTTCTTGAGAATTTCCTTGAGTTTTTCTGAGGGAGCCTCTATAGCTGCTTTCTTTACTTCTAGTTCTTTTAAAAGCTTAGATAAAGCTTCATTGAAGTTCTCCGCATACACAGGTTTTTCATCTACTTTAAGCGGAGTATTAGGATAAGCAAATACTCTTATATCATCCACATAGGAGGTGTCTTTTGCGCGGTTATATTCGAGCCTCGACACAAGCAGTACTGGGTCTTTGTCAACAGGTACTATGAGTGCCCCTCCTCCCTCGTAGCCAGTTAGATAAAATATGTTTGTAGAAGATGTTATCACAGCAGCTTCAGCTTCCTTTTTAGCAGCTTCTTCAGAAACCTTCTTTAATCTGCGTTCATACACGTAGCTCATACACTATACTTTTGACGAGAAGTATATTTAGGTTAAGGATCTGCTGTCACAACATCAAGGATCTCGGAAAGACTCTTTACTATAGGCACGTTCTTAAAGGCATTTTTCTTAGATTCATCTCTCACTATCACTACTATGTCTACTCCGGCCGCCCTAGCGCACTCTACGTCAAATAAGCTGTCTCCCACATAAAGGGCTGCCTCTGGAGAAACTTTCAGCAAATTGAGGACCTCGAGTAAGTGTCTAGGATCAGGCTTCGGATACTCGACGTCATCTCTACATGAAATTACATCAAGAAGCTTTAAGACCCCTAGCTCTCTAAGAACTTTATAAGCTATCTTCCTACTACTATAAGTGCAGACGGCGACTTTAATCGATTTTTCCTTAAGTTTTCTAATGACTTTTTCTGCAGCGGGATCCGGCTTGAAGAATTTTTGAGAATATGCTCCATACTCATCTATTATCTTATCAACAATTTCTGTGACCCTTTTTCTCTTAACAGGGTCTTCCCTAAAGAATTCTCGAGCCAGAAGACGCATCTGGTATAGGAAATTGTCTGAACTGATTACTTCCCTAAGTCTGCTATCGAATTCTACTAGGCTTTGATAAAGCCTGAGCTTATACCTGTAGTAAGCCTCTTTATCAAGAAACTCGCCAATAGTAAGTGTTCCATCTAAATCAAATACCACTGCTTTCTTCATAGCACTAGTCTCTCGCTAAGTCGTAGAAAAGGTCTTTGCTGCTTCCAGATACTTTAATTATATCTTTTTCAATGAGCATTCTTAGAGCTTTTCGAATAACTCTTCGTAAAGCTCTTCTATTATCTACTCTGCCGTATAGATTTAGTGAAGCCTTTCTTATACTACCTGAACGACTTACCTCTTCTAGAAGCTCTTTCTCTCTCTCAGATAGCTCAAGGTTATAGCGTAAAGCCAGTCTAGCTACATCTACTGGAGATAGACCTAAATACACGTCTCCGTCACTTACTCCATACAGCACACTCTTCACCTTAAGCTCTATAATTGTAACCCAGTCTTTTGAGCTTATTTTTCCGTAGGTTTTCTTGAGCTCTTTGAGAAGTTCTTGAAGACTAGAAAAGCCATCTCGCCTAGCATCTTCCTCACTTAAATCTCTGACCTTCTTGTACTTTACATTCACTATTTCTGCTTTCGCTACTACTTTCCCCCCACTATGTATAAACACTTCTCTGTACTTTGGTCTAACTATGCCCTTTCTAATAGTAGTCTTTTTCTTGCCCTTAAGCAGTATTTCTACATACCTCCACTTGAGCGTTATATGTCTCCCTAGGAATATAGTTTTCATCTAACCACTCTCCTATGGAAGTACTGTGTTACTCATATAACTGTTTGTACCTACGTTTTCCTACACTATACTAACGTTTTGTTTACTTTACTCAACTATTTATTTTTCGAGCTCTCTCTAATTTACGTGACGAGAAGAAACATACTAGTATTTAAGGTCCTGCTTAGAGCAACAGTGTTTACTTTAACACTATTTATTGTAGTGAAACTAGTAGAAATCATCGTAGGAGAAAGTTTCGTAGATAGTACAGTACTTTACTACTCATGGTTGTCAACTCTTCTACTCACTCTATCAGCGTTTCTAGCTCTACCTGAGGTAAGAGCTATAGTCTATGGATATGGAAAAATAAGTAATCTCAAATACTACTTATCGCAGCTAATAATATTCCTTGTAGTAATATCTATAGCTATACACCTAACAGAAGTCTTCTTTGAGCTGAGATTAGTAGATACTAGAGCTATCTTCTGGGCTCTCTGCGTAGCTCTAGGAGTGATATTTTTCTCTGATATCATAATACCTGAGAAAAGAGCATTTGCGCTAGAGAAACTGAAGCTTACTCCTGTGAAGGCGCTAAAAATTCCGAGATACCAGTACATTGAGTGCGATAACGAGCTTAAGATAAAGATAAGGAATGGCGAAGCCTTGCTCTTACTTAACAAAAATTATAGGGGCATGTGTATTTACGGTGATAGCTATTTTCGAGTAGAGCTTCCAACATTTTCTTCCTCTAAAAGAATAAGAGGCTTCTTGTTAGTCTTAGCAAAGGAAATCAAATTACCTGAAAACTTAGAGGAGTTAGAGGAGAAGGAAGCTGAAGAGTATTTTAAGGACTCAGTTGAGCAGATAGAGAAGCTTAATAAAGTGCTAGACAGAATTCGAGAGCTTATAGATACTGGATTAGACAGAAGAGCGTTAGCCGCTAAAGTAGAGATAGATGAAAATGAAGTTAAGGTCTTTAAACTATGGAGATTTTGTGTAATAGAGGATAAACAGTATAGACTGAAGATAGTTAACATAGGTGGGCTGAGGGTCAGCGATGTCTCTTGGCTTATTATGTCTAGAGATGCAAGAAGGATCTTAATGAAGCATAATGACGGGCTTATGATGATTAAATGTAGTGTTAGATGTTGTTCTTCAAGGAGGTGAAAGCATGAAGGTCAAGAATATTCGTAATATGTGTTTAAGGATATCGATATTCCTTTTTGCAGTTTTCATACTATCAAAGATAACGGGCTTTTGGGAGCCTTGGGTAGACTACACGCCGCTTTTAGCGTTCATGTTCTTTGTAGCATACTTATTACTTTATGGTGTTAAGGGAACTCCACTAAAGAAAGCAAAGAGCATAATGTACCGTATGGGCGCACTGGCGCTCCTGTTATGGATATACATGGTATTGGCCGGAATGAAGTACCTGCAGATGTTGTCACTGACGATAACATCGACTCAAGTATTCTGGGCAGCAGTATTTCTCTTCGGCGCTGGCTTTGTGCTGGGTGCTCTTGAAAGGTGAAAATAGTTGCTTCTAGTAGAGCTTAAGAGGACTATTCTTAGACTTTACGTGGACTACTGCTTCAGTAGCATTAAGAGGAGAGATCCTAGAGCATTTGAGATAGTTAGAAGAGGAGTTAAGAGAAAAATCACCATGTGTCTTCTTAGGAACGGAAATGACTGGATGAGCATCTCTGAGATCGCGAGAGAGATAGGCGTCAGCAAAGCTACTGTTCAAGACCATTTGGAAGTAATGCTCCGCGAGGGAATACTAGAGGACATGAGGATAATGAATAGACGTCTCTTTAAGATCAGAGAGGAAGTTTTCTCACCTTTTCCTCCCTTATCGGAGCTAGCTCTAGCTCTATTGTCGGCGAGCTTCCTTGTACTCTACGTAGTGTTTAGAAAAGAAATACTTCTTGGAGTGTTTCTAGGAATGGTGTTTTCCATTATTTTGATTAGGTTTTTCGATAAATTAGAAGCTGCATAAACTTTAAGAAGAAGTTAAGCCGTAACTACTGCGTAAATGAGCTCAGTTCTAAAGGGGATAGAGGCAAAGCAGAAGTTTTTTAAGGGTATTAAGAAGCCTGTACGTTTCATTAGTGGAGTCCATGTTATAGCAGTAATGGTTAAGCCTAGGCAGTGTCCTCACGGGAGGTGTCTCTATTGTCCTGGAGGAGTAGAGCTTGGGGCTCCTCAGTCATATGTTCCTGACAGCCCGGCAGTCGCGAGAGCTATTCCCTTAAAGTTTGACCCCTATGAGCAGGTGAAGTACAGGATAAGGGCTTATGAAGCTATGGGGCATAGAGTCAGTAAGGTCGAGCTCATAGTAATGGGAGGTACTTTCTTAGCATATCCACCTGACTACCAGGAGTGGTTCATCTCTATGTGCTTAAAGGCTATGAACGACTATCCTCTTTTCCGAGAAAAACCCGAGGAGACAAGTCTGCCTAAAGAGCAGATGAGGAACGAGAACGCAAAAATAAGGTGTATTGGAATAACCATAGAGACTAGACCTGACTGGTGTAAAGAAGAGCATATAGATAGGATGCTCTACTTAGGAGCGACTAGATGCGAGCTAGGAGTTCAGACTATCTACGATGATATATTGGAGAGAGTAGAGCGAGGGCACTCGGTGAGAGATTCTATTGAAGCTACACAGCTTCTCAAAGACTCTGCCTACAAGGTATGCTATCACTTGATGCCCGGGCTCCCTGGCTCAGATGTGGATAAAGACTTGGAAATGTTCAAGACTATTTTCAGGGATGAGAGATTTAAGCCAGATTATCTGAAAATATATCCTACGCTCGTAATTCCTTCCTCTAAGCTATATGAGCTCTGGAAACACGGAGAATACAAGCCTTACAGTGAGGAAGATTACCTAGAGCTTCTAGTAAAAATGCTCTCCATGGTTCCGCGCTACGTGAGAGTCATCAGAGTCGGAAGAGACATCCCTGTCAAGTGGATAGCAGCGGGGCTAAGGTATGGAAACCTGAGGCAAATTGTGCTAGATAGGATGAAGGAGAGAGGACTTAAGTGCCGTTGCATAAGGTGTCGAGAAGTGGGCCACTACATCCTCGAGCACGCGCAGATACCTGACTTCAGAGATATTGTACTATGTAGAATAGACTACGAGGCTAGCCGAGGTCACGAAATATTTCTGAGCGTTGAAGATCTCAAAAGAGACATACTCTATGCGTTGCTAAGGCTTCGAATACCCTCGGACAATCCTCATAGAAGAGAAATAAGAGTAGGTAGGTCTGCCTTAATCAGAGAGCTTCACGTATATGGTCCAGCTGTCCCTGTAGGCGAGAAAAGCTTTTGGTGGCAGCACAGAGGACTAGGTAAGCTTCTTATGTCTTATGCAGAGAAAATAGCCCTAGAGGAATTTGGAAGATATAGGATCTTCGTTATATCGGGAGTAGGCGTCAGAAACTATTATAGAAAGCTAGGGTACCGAAAGTACCCGCTTTCATTCTATATGTTTAAAGATCTGAGAAAAAGACCTCTGGTAAAATCAACACTAGATTTGCCTGTTGTAAAGCTACCCGAAGATTACTGAATGCTTTAGTAGAGTTAATAAAATCCGCCCGAGTAAGTTGTATGTGGTCAGAGAAACAGGTGTCTCATATTATGGTGTAGCATATCCTGAGCGAGCAATAGAGGACTTTCGTGACCTTTTAGAGCACAGCTGTAACGCAGTTCTATTCGGTATATCTGAGTTCGATTACTGGTTCTGGCACGAGAACACGTTCAAGCTAATAGAACTGGCGAAACTGAGGGGCTTCACTGTTTACGTAGATCTATGGGGCTGGGGTAAAGTATTTGGGGGAGAGCCACCAAGCATATTCCTGCAGAAACACCACGAGTATAGGCAAGTTTCTGCTAAAGGAAAAGTATATGCAGCGGCGTGCTTCAACACGGAAGAGTTCAGAAACTATGTAGTCGAGAGGGTAGAAGAACTAGCTAAGGAAAGTGATGCAGACTACTTTTTCTGGGATGAGCCTCACTACGCGTGGCTTAAAGAGGACTGGACTTGCCGCTGCCCGACCTGCTTAAAGCTGTTTAAAGAAGAGTACGGCTATGAAATGCCTAAAGAACTCACAAAAGATGTTGTCGAGTTCAGGCAGAAAAAGATAATAGAGTTCCTTAAACTGCTCTCTAAGACCGTAAAGGAAGCAGATTCCAGCAAAAAGATATGTGTGTGCCTTCTCCCCACAACAGAGCCTATCATAGGAATACCTGACTGGGAGACTATAGCTGAGATAAGTGAAGTAGATATGATCGCGACAGATCCCTATTGGATAAGTAAAGGGTTGAGTAGAGAAGAGGGTATTAAGTGGTTTACTGAGTTCGGCGCTAAAATAGTTGAGCTAGGAAAGAAATATGATAAAGAGACTCAGCTTTGGGTTCAGGGGTACAGAATACCGAGGAGTAGAGTCGAAGAGGTAGTTGAGGGAATATTAAAGGCAGGAGAGCTAGGCGTAGATTCTATCTTCGTCTGGTGCTATAAAGCAGGTGAAGGCAGCATTCTCGCCTCAGAAGACTCTAAGTACACTTGGGATCGCATAGGTTACGCTTTTAGAAAAGTTAGAATAAAGGAGCGCTGACCATGGAGTACGCAGTAGAGTATATCGAAGCGAAAGGCCATGTAAATATCGCTGGAAAACACCCTACTACTTTTGAAATAACTAAAGAAAGTACTCTCACTCCTCGCGGAGATTGCATAATAGGTGTCTCAGCCAGCAAGGCGGCGGCAGATCTGAGCGAGGACTTTAAACAAATTGCAGCAAATGACTCTTCTATAGTAGTAGTTTTTCTCTCTGCTGGAGAAGAAGTGGATGTAGCAATAGGCAGAGGATCTCGAAAGCTTTCTTTTAAAGACAGAAAGTCAATGGTATTTAGAAAGAGTGAACATACTTGCGGCAGGACGGTAATGATAAAAAGCAGTAAAGCAGCAATTGATATAAACAGAAAACTAATAGAGTATATGAAAGAACATACTTCAATTCTAAAAATATTACTAGTAGCAATTAAACCCTAATAGTTAAGTCATTTATTTTAGATATTTCTTAAAGCTCAAGATATTTTAGCTAAAGCGTAAACTTTTTACATAACTGCGTTAAATAGACGAGCGGAATAGTATGGCTAGAAACATAGTAGTTTGCCCTAAATGTGGTTTCAAGTTCAGCTTAAGCTACGCGCGAGCTTTCGCCTGCAGCGGGTGCCCTTACTCAAGTCTTGGTAACTGCAGATACGTTAAGTGCCCAAAGTGTGGACACGAGTTTCCACTACAGTCTTCTCGAAGTATTTTCGGGTAGGATTTAGTAGAGATAAAATAAAGCTTATATAAGTTGTCTAAATTGATTCAAGCAGTTGTCGGAGGGGACTCTTATGAAACAGCTTAAACTTACGTCTTTGCTTGACTACCTAGTTAGAAAAGAAAACTTGTGGAAATCTCCCGAGAAATTTGAATTGCTGCTAGAAGAGCTTATTACGAGAATGCATAGGTTCTATTACGACAGGAGCTCTGTTTACAGAAAGTTATGTGACTTAGAGGGAGTTTCTCAAACAGCTCGAGTAGATGATTTATATAAAGTCATGCTTATTGACAGAGTATTTAAGTCTTATCCAACAGAGTATCCTGAAAGAGAGCCTGGTAAGTTTATTGCATGGCTCAACAAAATAATGACCAAGCCTCTCAGGGTCACAGTTACTCCAAAGAGATCTCTTCAGAAATTCCTTGACGATTTAAGTCAGTACATCTGGTTAAGCTATAGTAGTGGAACTACTGGAAGATTTACATTTATTCCGAGAGACGAGCAAACTAAGGAGTTCTGCATAAGGTCTTTTGCTGAAGCAGCTGTAGCTATTTCGGGAGACTATGTCAGAAACATGCATTTTATACTCGCTCTCCCCAGGAAGACTCATCTCTTCATTAGCTGGATTCCGAAGGAAGTAGCTGAGAGGATATCCGGTAAAGTAACGGTGCTTTTAAATGAGATAAGTGCTGATATAGTGCGCGCGAGAACTAAGCCTCCTGCTACTTTCTCTGAAAAAGTTAAGTCAAGTATTATAGGTCTTTTAGGCGGTATAATGAAAAGCAAGCTTATAAAGAAGCTCTATAGTGAAGTGGAAAAGGCTGTTGCTAAAAGAGAGGAAATAATACTATTTGGCTCAATGCCAGTAATGTATGCTTTTTGTAAGAAGCTCGTAGAGAGGGGTGAAAGACTAGAGCTACCTGGCAGAAGCATTGTAGTAACAGGCGGAGGATTTAAGCTAGAAAAGGGGGTCTCTATTGAGCAATTTAATAAACTACTTTATGAAGCTTTAGGAATACCAGCTCCCGAGAGACATGTAGACGGCTACGGTATGTGTGAATGCAACATCCTATTTTATTCATGTGTAGAAGGTGGAGAAAAACACGTGCCTCCTTGGGTAAAAGTACTACTACTAGACGAAGAGCTCCGTCCTCTACCTGAATACGGCAGACAGACAGGAAGACTCGCTTTCTTCGATCCTTTAGCTCAGTCTTATCCAGGCTTCATTATAACAGGAGACAAAGTAACTATTAACTGGAATGGCTGCTCAAAGTGTAGCAGAGAGGGACCAGTTATAGAAAAAATAGAGCGCATTAAATCTGAGGAAGGAAGAGGTTGCGCACTGGTTTTAGGTAAGATTCTAGGAGAGTAATGTTAAAGGGATATTTTCTACCTAAAGACTTAGAAGACAACTTGAATACTAGAGTAGAGAACATAGAAGACTTAGAGGTAGAGTATCTCTGCTTTAAACCAGGAGACGCTAATAAAATAGTTTCCTACTTAAAGAAGAGGCGAAGAGACATACTCCAGGAAACAGATATCAGAAATAAAGTAATTACTGCAGCTGACAAATTAGCAGAACTATGGTCCAATAGAGAGTACTTTAGGCGTAAGAAAGCCTTAGAAGTCCTACCTAAGCTTACTGGGTATCCTTCCAGTATGATAGAAGTACTCTCATTTAACACTCTATCAAAAATAAGAGGGAATTACCTTAAGTTAATAAAATCTCCTCCTAGCAATAAGGCTGTATTCAAAAAGTTCATAGAGATTCCAGGACTTAATGTGAGGATTAAGGGCTACGGATCTCTATTAGAAAAAGTTAAACTTGCTCGAGCTCTCTCTAAAAAGAGTAACGTAGAAGCAATACTCCACATATGCCCAGGAAACATACCCGGTCTAGTGGAGTCTTATGTCATTCTGCTATCACTACTACTTGAAGCAGCCGCTGTAGTAAAGCCTCCCACAAGACAGCCCGTATTCGCTGCTCTCTTCGCAGAGTCTCTTAGAGAAGTAGACAAAGACCTAGCTGAGCTAGTAGCTGTCGTCAACTGGAGAGGGGGGGAAGACCTGATTGAAGAGGAATTCTTCTCCCTAGTCAATGTAGTGAATGTAGTTGGTGGAGAAGAAGCGGTAAGGAGCGTTAAGAGGAGAGTTGAAAGCTTAAGGAGGAGAGGAGTTGATATAAGAGGCTGCTACCATGGAGCTAAGTTTGGGATAGAACTTATCTCAAGAGAGTATTCTCTCCCTGAAATAGCTGAGCTAGTGATGTTTGATGTGATAGGCTACGAGCAAGAAATGTGTTCCTCGCCGAGGGAAGTGAGAGTCGAGAACGGGGGAGAGCTCTCTCCAAGAGAGTTTGCAGAAGCTATGGTGCGCTCAGCTGAGTGGCTCTCAAAAATATTTCCTCAGTCAGAAAGATACCGCGCTAAAGCTAAGCCCATGATCGTTAAAGCTATTGCGGAAAGTGAGGGTAGTGATGGAGTAGAAGTATTCACCGTAAAGGGAGGGCAGGGAGCGATAATATACGATGAGGAGAATGTGGATAAGTTTGAGCCCTTTTACTCGTATAGAGTAATTAAAGTAAAGCCTATTGACAGCTTAGAGGATGTTCCTAAGCTACTTAAGCCGTATAGAGAATTTATGCAAACAGCAGGAGTAGCAGTACCGGAGAAAAGAATACTGAGCTTAGCGGATAAGCTGGCTCAAGCCGGAATAGTAAATATTAGGGTAGCTGGATCAGTTCCAACGCCAGAGCCTGGAGAGAGCTGGGACGGCAAACTACCTGGAATAGAGTTTATAGTAGACTCCAATATTCAGTGGGTAACTATTGCCTCTAAGAATATAGATGGATCTCTGAAAAGAAACATAGAGTTCTTAAATAATATCAAGTCTTTAGGCTAAATCTTCTTTTTAGAAAAGAAATAGACAGTAGCAGCCACTATAATAGAAATTATCACTATAATAAGAGCTCTAAATAGTTGTATTTGCGTAGAGTCTAAAAACTTTCTCTCAGAATACGTTCCCTTGATTGTTATAGCCGGTTTGGTTAGTGCTAAAGACACGGTGGTTTCGTTCTGTAAAGGATATTTAAGCTCTACAACTTTTATACTAGGTACTACAGCACTTTTAGCTTTAAATCCCTCTAAAGTCTGAGTAGAAGGAGCCCAGATATCTACTTTAATTCCAGGAATATCCGGTAAAAGTAGAGCTACTATACCGTTTTTATCAGTCTGTCCTATAGCTAAAATCTTATCTAAGAGTCTAGCTACTATGAGGTAGTTTCTCGCAGGTTTTCCGCTGGCTTCAAGAACCTTAATCCTAATGGTCTTCTCTCGATACTTGCTAAGAGGAGAGACCTTTACCTCTATAGAGGTGTTTGCCTCGATTTTTGTCTCAGTAAATCCAATAAACACTTCCTTATCTGATATGTAGCCAGCTACTACGATATATTCTCCTGGAGAGGGAACCTGTACTACTAAGTTGTAAAACCTTGAACGAATCTCCAGTATTTTTTCATAACTCCTGCTATCCACTATATAACAGAACACTTCTGTAAATGAGCTTAGCTTTGGATTTATTTTCACCTCAATTAATATAGGTGAGGCTATTACTGTAGGGAGTAAGACTACAAGTAATATTACATACAGGAGTTTAGACATATCTCCGTTTACTCTTCTACTTTAAAAATTTAAATCCTACTATTGGGTTCTAATGTACAATGTTTTTGAACAAATAAAGTTTATTTAGATTTACTGTCTCTTTACTCTAGAACCTATGAAAAGTGTTTCTAGGGAAAAACTTGAAGCAGAATTAAAGGGGACTACTTTGAGAGTCTATATCACAATGCTCAAACTCAGTAAGCCGGTAGGTGTGAGGGAGCTTCAGCGAATCATGGGTTTTAGAAGTCCTAACACAGCGCTCTACCACTTAGAGAAGTTGAGGAGACTAGGGCTAGTCGACAAGAATATCGAGGGGGAGTACTTAGTAGTGAGGGAAGCTAAGGTAGGACAGCTGCTGTTTTTCACTAAAATAGGCTCACTTATGGTTCCGCGTTTCCTCTTTTATGCAGTGTTCTTCACAGTATTTCTGTTATCATACTTAATTATGGAGAAACCAAACCTGTATGCTATTTTAGCATCGGGTCTAGCTGCTGCTTTCTTCTGGGTAGAAACTATCAGAGCATGGATGAATAAAATATTCTAGTATATTACCTTAACTAACCCGTTTTCATGATCTCTTATTTCTATTATAGGCAATAACGACTCGGAGTGAGTGGCACATGAGAGACAGGGGTCATAGAGTCTTACTGCAAGCCCTAAATAGTATTTAAGTTCTTTCACATTAATTTTATCTTGCTTTATATATTGAGATGAAACTTTCTCTAAAAGCTTCTCTATAGATGGAGCGTTTATTGTCGTCGGGACGATAATATTAACTTTTTCTAAAATACCGTTTTCATCAGACTTATAGTGGTGTACGAGAAGGCCTCGGGGAGCTTCTACTATTCCTACTCCTTCTCCTCTTCTGAGAACTAGTTTACTGAAAGTCTTCTCTTTGAACGGTCGGTCTAAGAGAGTACTGATTTCATCAGCTAATTTAATACATTCCTTAAGTCTGAAGACATTGTAGTAAAGTGAGTTATTTTCGACATCTGGTGAGGAAATATTGTGTCTAGCTAATGGTCCTACTCGGACAAGCTTTTTCTCTCCTTTAACTAGATAAGGGTACTTTATGTAGCTGTGAGCCACTGTTTCTTCAAGAATTACTTTATGGTACTCTTCTGGAGGCAGTCTAAACGAATCTGTTTCTCCCTTAAACATCAGGTCTCCATCATAGAAGTCTCCCTCACCGTCTCTAGCTAGGGCAAGGTACCATGTTTTCAGCTCAAAGTATTCTCTCAGTTCTTCGGCTTTTTCTTCAAAGATTTGCTCTAGCTCGCCGAAGATCTTCTTTAGGCTTAAGACTAGGCTTTTAGAAGAATTTAGGAGTTTTCTCCAGTCTTCTCTGCTGGGAGGTTTAGCTATTCCGCCTACTAGATTTGTGGTAGGGTGAATAGATTTTCCTCCTACTATCTCTACTATTTTCTGTGAAGCAGATCTGGCGGCTATTGTTTCTTTAAGTAAATCCTTTCTATTATTAAATAGATATTCGAGGGGACTCGAGGCTCTTGTAGGAAGGTAGTCTGGTAGTGCGAGAAATATAAGGTGCAGTAAGTGGCTTTGAATAACACCAGCATAGTGCATTATTCGTCTAAGTCTAATAGCATCTTCAGGAGGCTCTATTCCCAAAGCTCTCTCAGCAGCTTTAGCTGAGGCTAAGGAATGCGCTACTTGACATATGCCGCAGATCCTGCTAGCTATCCTAGGAGCTTCCTCGATAGGTCTACCTTCAAGAATTTTTTCGAAGCCTCTGAATTCAAGTACTTTGAATTTTGCTTCTTTAACTGCACCATCCTCAGAAAGCTTTAAAACAACTTTAGCGTGTCCCTCAACTCTCGTGAAAGGACTAATCACTACCTTCATCTTTCTCCATCCTCTTCAGTATCTCAGGAGTATAAGGTATAGTAGACGAAGGTAGAGTAAATCTATAAAAGTAGCCTAGGGGGTCAGGTATTTTGCGCACTAATTCCTCTTCATCAATCTTAGAGAATACGCTGGCTATAGATGAAAGCAGTCTTTCTCCCTGATCTACGATCTTAGCAGGAGGTCCTCGGCATCCTCTGCAGGGTACTCCTCGCGAGGGACACTGTGCTTCACATCCGCTGGCAGTGGCTATACCCATGCAGAGAATACCCTGCTCCAGAAAACATCGAGAGAAGTCTACATCATCTCTTTCTCCGAGTCTATAAACATTCTCCTCGTATACGTCTCTCTTCTTTAACGAGCACTCGTCGCACACAGTTCTCGAGGGAGGCTTAGGAAGAGGCTTCTTCTCATCAACACAGACTAACAGTTCAATGAGAAGCTTATACGGAGGAGGGCATCCAGGTAGCCTGTAGTCTACTTGAACATACTCGCTTACGGGAGCAGCAGCTCTCGTGAGTTTAGGAACTTCTCTGGGATAAGTTCCATAAATTTCTCTCAAGAGCTCAGCTACAACGTAGACATTAGCTAAACCCGGTATCCCGCCGAAGGAGGCGCAGCTTCCTAGAGCAACGAGTAGCTTGCTTTTGTTCCTAGCTTCTCGTAGGACTTCTATGTCGTGTTTCGTTCTAACAGCTCCGCTGACGAGTGATAAGTCTATGTTAGATGGGAGCTTATCAATATCTGCTATTAGAGTAGAGTACACTATCTCTATGCGCGGTAGCACTTCAGAAATTACATCAGCAAGAGCTACCTCACATCCCGAGCAGTAACCAGAAAGACTCACTAAAGCTAATCTAATCATGCTCCTCTACCCCCAGCTCACTTATTTTACGGAATTTGGGAAGAGAGCCCATTTCCTCGAGTTCACGAGTGAACTCGAAAACTACCTTTGCGAACTTATCTCCTTCGGAAGCAGAGATCCACTCTAGCCTAACTCTAGAGTCTTCTATACCTAGCTGAGATAGCAGTTTCTTAAGTAAAGCTACTCTAGCCCTCGCTTTAAAGTTTCCACTTATGAAGTGACAGTCATAGGGTATATGACACCCCGTGAAGAGCACTCCATCAAATCCTTCTCTCAGAGCCTCTAACGCGAAAAGAGCTTCCTCTCTACCAGAGCATATGAGTCTGACAATGTATGCTGAGGGAGGATACTGGATCTTAGAGACTCCAGCTATATCTGCTCCGGCATAACTGCAGTAAGTACAGGTAAGCACAAGAATCTTAGGCTTCATAATCTCACCTAGCTAAAGCCTTAATCATAGCTAAAACCTGTTCTCTAGTAAAGTGTGCTTGCTCTATAGCGCCTGAGGGGCAGGCAGCTGCACATGAACCACAGCCCTTACAAAGAGCAGTATTAACTTTCGCTACCCTCCTGTCGTTTTTCTCTACTATTTCTATGGCATTGAACTCACACACACTAACACATATGCCGCAGCCGCTGCAGGTTTCTTCGTCTACGGATACTACGTAGGGTACTGACTCTACGTAACCTTTAGCCAGTAACTCGACTGCTTTCATAGCGGCTGAAGATGCCTGAGCCACGGTATCTGGGATGTCTTTAGGGGACTGAGCACAGCCGCATATGAAGACTCCTTCAATAGAGGTTTCAACAGGTCTCAGTTTGGGGTGTACTTCTAAGAAGAAGCCGTCTGTACTCTTAGAGAGCTTGAGTACATCTCTTATTTTCTCTGAAGCGGGATTAGGCACTAGACCCATTTCTAGTACTACTAGATCTACTTTAAGTACTAGAACTTCGTCTAAAGAGGGGTCATATACGTAGACTCCTAGACATCCTTCAGGAGATCTATGGACTTCAGAGGCGCGCCCCTTAATTAAGATGACTCCTTCGGATCTTATTCTCCTATAGAATTCCTCATAGCCTTTACCGAAAGATCTGACGTCGGGAGCTATGACATATATCGTGGCGCCGGGAATGCTGTGCTTTATGTACCAGGCGTGTTTAAGCGCGTTCATGCAGCCTACTCGACAACAGTAAGGCAGGTTCTTTTCATCACGGGATCCTGTGCACGCTAGTATTGCTACTCTTTGGGGTTCTTTATTCTTGCCTGGAACCAGTATTTTGCCTCTGGTCGGCCCAAAGGAGCTAGCTAAACGCTCTAACTGGAGTCCAGTAATTACTTCAGTAAACATCCCGTAGCCATATTCCGGGACTTTCCTAGGGTCGTATTCTTCATAGCCTGTCGCGACAATTATAGCCCCTACTTCGATTTCTATAATCTCGTCTTCCTGCTCGTAGTTTATTGCTTTCACAGGACATATTTTCTCGCAGAGCCTACAGACTCCTTTAGTGAAGTAGAGGCAGTGCTCAGTATCTATAACTGGGACACGGGGAACAGCCTGCGGGAAAGGCACATATATGCTTTTTCTTTCACCAAGGCCTCTATCGAATTCGCTAGGGACTCTTGTCGGACACTTCTCCATGCAGAGCAGGCAGCCCGTGCATTTAGTTTCATCGACTTTTCTAGCTTTCTTCAGTATCTTCACTTTAAAGTTTCCCACATATCCTTCTACCTCTATTACTTCTGAGTACGTCAAGAGCGTGATATTCGGATGAGTAGCTACTTCGACCATGAGAGGACCTAAAATACATATCGAGCAGTCGAGTGTAGGAAAAGTTTTATCTAGCTGGGCCATGTGTCCACCGATAGAGGAGTTTTTCTCGACCAAGTATACCTTAAACCCTGCTTTAGCTACATCGAGAGCAGCCGTTATTCCAGCTACTCCTCCACCTATAACGAGCACTGACTGCTTTACAGATATCTTCTCTACTCGAATCTCCTCCAAGAGTCTAGCTTTAGCTACAGCAGCTTTCACGAGCCGTATAGCCTTATCTGTCGCTAACTCCTTCTCGTGTTCATGTACCCAAGAACACTGGTCTCTGATATTCGCCATCTCTAAGAAGAAAGGCGACAGACCTGCTCTCTTAAGGGCTTCCTGAAAAATAGGTTCATGAGTCCTAGGGGAGCACGCTGCGACAACAATTCTATCAAGATTATGTCTCCTTATATCCTCCGCTATCAGCCTTTGTCCCTCGCTAGAGCACATAAAGGGATAGTCTTTGCATACAACAACATCCTCTTCTTTCGCTACTTCCCTAACTATTCTCTTTACATCAAGTACTCCAGCTATATTTTTCCCACAGTGGCAAACATAGACCCCTACTCTTGGCACTGCTAAGTTTAAGAATCTTAAATATTAAACATTACCCACAGCTAGGGAGGTGAGATTTTAAAGCCTTAACCCCAGTTTATATTGTGCTAAAGGTATACAATACTCTAACTAAGAGGATTGAGGAATTTGAGCCTCTTGAAGACCGATTAGTCAAGATATATGTGTGCGGCCCTACAGTCTATGACTATACGCATGTAGGACATGCAAGAACATACATAGCTTTCGACGTTATAGTCAGATATTTGAGGTATAAGGGGTATAAGGTAAAGTATGTAGTCAACATAACGGACATAGATGATAAAATTATTAGACGAGCTAGAGAACTGAATATTTCTCCTAAAGAGCTTGCGAGAAAATTTGAGGAAGAGTTTTTCGAAGACATGAAGGCGCTGGGGCTCATTAAGGCAGACTACTACCCGCGAGTAACAGAGCATATTAGTGACATAATAAAAGTTGTCAGAAGACTAGTAGAGAAAGGCTACGCCTACGTAGCCGGAGGTAGCGTATACTTCGACGTAACTAAGTTCCCCGACTACGGCAAGCTCTCTGGACAGACATTAGAGCAAATCAAAGCTGGAGCTAGAATAGAGCCAGACCCAAATAAAAGACATCCAGCAGACTTTGCTCTATGGAAGAAAGCTAAGGAAGGAGAGCCCTACTGGGATAGCCCGTGGGGACCCGGCAGGCCTGGCTGGCACATCGAGTGCACTGTAATGTCGATGAAATATCTTGGAGAACAAATAGATATCCATGGAGGTGGGACGGATCTAATATTCCCTCACCACGAGAACGAGATAGCGCAGTCTGAAGCCTACTCTGGTAAAAAGCCTTTCGTAAAATACTGGCTACACGCAGGCTACCTCATGATCAAAGGAGAAAAAATGTCTAAGTCTCTCGGCAACATAATACCTGTAAAAGACTTTTTAGCAAAATATGAACCCGATGTGCTCAAACTACTCGTCCTGTCCGCCCACTATCGTAGCCCAATAGACTTCAGCTGGGAAAAAGCAGAGCAAGCTAAGAACTCGCTGGAGAGAATAAAGCGAGCTGTTGAGAGACTGAGGAAAGTCATGACGTACGAGAGACTTCATTCAGAGAATCTTTCGCCGAAAGAAAAGGAGATTTATGAACGAGTAAATCTTCTCAGACAGAAATTCGAAGAAGCCATGGACGACGACTTCAACACTCCTAAGGCTTTAGCTGAGATATTCGAGTTCATATCATATATAAATAAGAAGCTCGACGAAGACCTTGTAGAGGGAGCTCTAGCCAGATACGCTCACGACACATTAATGGAGCTCCTAAACGTACTAGGTCTACTTCAAAAGTTTAGAGAAGCTGGAGTCTCAGGTGATGTTGAGCCTCTCATAGAGTTGCTAATTAAAGTGAGGGATGATGCTAGAAAGAGAAAAGACTGGAAGACAGCTGATTACATAAGAGAAGAGCTAAGGAAGCTAGGAGTAGTTCTAGAGGATACTCCTAAAGGAACCATCTGGAAGTTAGCTAAGTAATTCTGTGTCAATACCTAAAAATCTGTTTATAGGCGATTTATTTAAAAATACTTCTCTTTTTGGCAGAAATGATGTAAGGAAAAATGTGCAATAGCAGAAAAATATATATACTTTTTCCTCGAGAGATAACCTGGAGATAAGTATGTGGAGTCCAGGCTGGGGTAGAGGCTGGGGTAGAGGAGGCTGGTGGGGTCCTTGGCCAGGAAGAGGACCCTTCAGCTATCTCCCACCCTGGCAGAGACCAGGCTGGATATTCGGCAGAGGAGCCTGCAGATGGCTATTCCCGTGGATGTTCGGGTACTGGTACTCACCGATGTACTACTACTATCCAGCATACTACCCCTACTTCACACCAATGTACTACTGGTATCCATGGTGGATTAGAGGCTACTGGTATCCACCAATATATTACCCCTGGTGGTGAGATAACATGTACCCGTATTACTACGCTTACCCGAGATACTACTACCCTCTGCCGCCCTTCCCAATGTTTCCAGTAGACCCAATGGCTCTCCTCTACACATGGCCTTATCTATGGCTCTGGTACATATCAATGATGTACTACATAGAACTCTACAAAGTAATGATAGATATGTGGAAAAAGTGGGCTGAAACAGCCCTTAGTTCTATGGCTCCACCACAGCCAGGAACATAGTAATTTCACCTAATACATTATTTTTGAAAAATATTTTTAGCATATACACAAAATTTATTTTCTTCCTCTAGCAATATATAAGTGATTAGTATGCAGCGGGGACGTAGAATGTGGAGATACTGGAGGTACTATCCTCCACTATACTTCATGATGCCTCCTCCGCCTCCAGTCCAGCCCCCCCAGACCACTCAACAACAGCCAAGTACAACGACCGGTCCTCAGCAGCAGCCAACATACCAGCCCACATACTATCCTCCACCCTACTTCGCATGGCCTCCTATGCCGCCGCCAGCATACCCGATGACACCAGAAGAGGAATTAGCGTTTCTCGAAGACTACAAGAAAATGCTCGAAGAAGACCTAGAGGACCTTAAGCAAGAGCTCGAGAGCGTAGAAGCTAGAATAAGAGAGCTTAGAGAGAAGCTCGGAAAATAGTATGGTGGTGTTCTTGAGTAGTACAACTACAAAGAAGTTTATTTGCTATGCCTGTGGTCGAGTAATAGAGGTTCCCTACGGAGTACCTAAACCAGTAGCATGTCCTTTCTGCGGTGCACCAGAAGCTATGATCCACAGACTTGATAAGGGACCTCACAGAAGAGGTAGAGGCAGAGGGGGGCCTCCTTGGCAGAAGAGGCTAAACGAGGAAGAGAAGTAGTTGAGGAGATAGAGAGTAAACTCAGTAAAATAAAGTATAAGCTCATGGTGATAAGCGGGAAAGGAGGAGTCGGGAAAAGTTTCATTACAGCCAACCTGGCAGTAGCTACTGCCTTAATGGGACGCAAAGTAGCCGTATTTGACGCTGATATCCACGGTCCATCTATTCCCAAAATACTAGGAGTCCATGGTGAGAGATTCCCAGTAACTTCCTCTGGAATAGTACCAGTTTTAGGTCCTCTAAACATAAAAGTAGTATCTATTGATTTTCTTCTCCCAGGTGAAGATACTCCAGTAATATGGAGAGGACCGCTGAAATTCGCCGCCATAAGGGACTTTCTTTCTAAAGTAGAGTGGGGGTTCGCAGACTATCTCTACGTAGATCTCCCACCTGGCACTGGAGATGAACCTCTCTCAGTAGCACAGCTAGTATCAGGACTGTCGGGAGCCATAGTAGTAACTATTCCCTCAGAACTCAGCCTACTTGTCGTCAAGAAAGCAGTTACTTTTGCTCGCAAAGTAGGAGTTGACGTAATAGGAGTAATAGAGAATATGAGTGGCTTCACCTGCCCTAACTGCGGCAAAACATTTTTCGTGTTCGGGAAAGGTGCTGGAGAAAAAATAGCAAAAGACATGGGAGTACACTTCCTAGGATCTATTCCAATAGATCCCAGGATAGCAGAGACCTGTGACCGCGGAGAACCCTTCTTAATAAAGTATCCCGAATCTCCCGCAGCTAAGGCTTTAATGAAGATAACTGAAAAAGTCTTAGAAATTGTCGAGTCTAAATAAGTAGATTTTTCTTTTCCTATACTTAGATTTTTATATGAGTTTTATGTTCTAGATATCCGTAGCTATCTATTACACTTAGTCTTAAGGGACCATTATGTGGTGCTGGCGACACGGACGAAGAGGTCCCGGTAGACCTATGAAACCCCGCTTCATATCAACTTACCTCAGGGGAGTAAAGTTTGTCCCCGTAAGAGAAGACGGCACATTCATTGAAGCACCTCCCATAGTGCTACTACCAGATGAACTAGAAGCCTTCAAGCTCGTCTACCTAGAGGGTCTTTCTCAAGAAGAAGCAGCACGCAGAATGGGGGTTTCGAGAGGAACTCTCTGGAGATGCCTCAGTAGCGCTAGGAGAAAAATAGCTAGAATGCTCGTCGAAATGAGACCACTAGTGGTAGCATGGGGAGAAGAATATGGGGAACTTCTTAGATAGCGTAGAGTGGGAAATACTAGTAAAACTAGTCATAGCCTTCGCGACAGGCGCGCTCATAGGCACTGAAAGAGAGAAAGCTAGACTTGAAAGAAAAGACGAAAACTTAGCAGACTTCCCAGGTGTCAGAAGCTTTGGATTAATGAGCATCCTAGGAGCTCTCTCCATATGCCTAACTAAGTTCTTCCCAGAAGCCGTGACCCTCATAGTACTTGGCTCTATGCTAACCATATCAATATTAATCCTAGCGAGCTTCACTCTCTACAGGGTCTACTACGCTAAAGAACACGGAATAACTACACCAATAGCTCTAGCACTAGCATACCTTCTAGGAGTACTCGTTGGAGCAGGACTCCTCCTAGAAGCAGTAGCCACATCTATCTTCGTGACATTCATTCTAGCAATCAAGCTAACAGTAGAGAGAGCTTTAAGAGGAATAACGTACAAAGAGCTACTCTCAGCTCTCCAAATAGGCATAATGGTTTTTCTACTGGGACCCTTCGTTTTAAACCAGGACCTGACGGACCCTATATTTCATTTAGTTAGCTTTAGAACACTATACATATTTTTCGTAGCTATTTTATGCATCTCATACCTTAGCTACATGGTACTAAAGCTAAGGAGCAGCAGTGGTCTAGAAATAGTGTCGTTTTTCGGGGGACTCGTAAACAGTGAAGCTACCACAGTCTCATTCACACGACTATGCTTCAAATCCTCACTTGAAAACATAACACCAGTAGTCTCTAGAGGCGTAATAGTAGCTAACTTAGCTATGATCTCAAGAAACTTCTTCCTAGTCCTCCTCTTCTTCTCCCTACTGAAGAGAGGAACACCAGACATATGGTACTTCTCCTTCCTAGCCTTCACTACCTCACTCCTTACTGGATACGCGACAATAGCTCTAGTCTCCCCTAAGAAAAGCAGAGTCAAGCTAGAAGACATGCTAGAATCCCCACTAAGTTACAGAATAGCGTTTAAAGCATGTATAGTCTTCCTCGTAGTCCTAACAGCTACAGCTCTAGCAGTAAAGCACCTAGGAGAAGTAGGAGTTCTAGCCGTAGGAGGAATAGGCGGAATAGCTAGCACAACAGCCGTAATATTCACAATACTATCACTCATAGAAAGAGGCAGCATTGAAGTATCCGCAGGACTAGCAGCCATACTGCTCTCTACAGCAACCGCCGTTCTAAACAAGTTCCTCTACTTAAAAGCACTTAAAGCTCCTCGAGTACTCTTTAAAGACCTAGGATGGCGACTAGTATTTACATCAATACCACTGTTCCTCTCTAGCATTCTCCTACTTTATGCTCTTTAACAATATCCCTACCGCTAATAGTTAAAATTTCATCAAACAGCTCCCTCAGCACACTCTGGTAATCTTTTTCACCTCTCTCAATAAGATCCATAAGCTTCTCCAACTTACGTGTCCTCTCCTCTGATACAAGCTTTCCATAGTTTTCAGTGAGATAGTCGTAAACTTCTCTCCCAAGCTTAGTTATTATCAAGTAGCCTTTCCTCATAGACTTAACATACTTCCTCTCCACAAGTGTCTGAACGATCTTCGCGTAAGTCGAAGGTCTTCCTATGCCCCTCTCCTTCATTAACCGCACTACATCACCTTGAGTATACAGCGGTACTAAGTACCTAGAGTACGCCTTCAAGTCGACGACAGAGTACTCTCCACTAGCCAGCCTCTCCTCTGGGTAAAGCGGAAGCACTTCAGTAAAGCCAGAGTACTTTATGTCGATTACTCTCTCAATCTCTCTTTCCGCTCCCGCAAAGAGTACTTTCGCTTTCTGCTTGACTACTCGAGCAGGCTTCATCTGGCTGGCGATAAATCTCCTGAAAATCAAGTTATAGAGAGCTAAATGTCTCCTAGTTATCCTAATAGGAGTAAATATGGCTTCTTCAGCGAGAAGCTCTCTCACCCTCTCTGCGTCAAGAGGACGTGTAGGTCTTATACACTCATGTGCTCCAGCCTTACCCCAAGTCCTCGGCTGGTATAGTTCTTCGCCTTTTTCTCCAAAAGCTTCAAGGAGATACTCTCTCGCAATCGCCTGCCCTACAGCCGATACTCTAGTACTATCTGTTCTATGGTAAGTTATGAGACCACTCTCGAAAAGCTCCTGTGCGAGCTGCATCGTTAAAGGAGCAGTAAACCCAAGCTGTCTTGAAGCCTCTGTTATCAAAGAGTCTGTTGTAAATGGAGGCGGTGGAGGGATTTCAACTTCCCTTAAGTCTACTTCCTCAACTTTAGCCTTCTGATGCTTAAGTTCCTCAGGCTCCTCTACCGACAGCTCGTCCTTCGTGAACTCAAGTCTAAGCCCGTTACTAAAAGTTACAGCAAAAACTCTCCTATAGCTCTTATTATGCTCCTCTGTTCTTTCCTTAATCCAGCCTAAAACAGGAGTCTGGACTCTGCCTGCAGAGAGCCACTTAAGCTTAAAGTACTCCCAAAGCTTAGGGCTGAGCTCATATCCTATCCACCTATCTTCTATCCTTCTGACGAGCTGAGCTCTAACCAAGTATATGTCGAGGTCTCTCGGATTCTTAATAGCTTCCTCAATAGCCCTACGTGTTACCTCGTGAAACTCTATTCTCTTCACAACTTTAGCGTACGGCGCAAGCACTGCCGAGAGATCCCACGCTATCTTCTCACCCTCAGTATCAGGATCTGTTCCAATAAGCACTAAGTCTACTTCACGCGCAATATCTCTGAGAATATTAACTATCGCTATCTTATCTAAAGCCTCACCTCCACAGTGAGGACAGCACGCATCCTTCCTCGGATCAACAAATTGAAAGCCGCACTTAGAGCACCTCTTAAGTGTAGCGTAGTAGGGATAGAAGAACCTCTCACCATTCTTCTCCTCTATTAAAACCCCGTGGAAGTGAAATCTATCCCCAAGAACAGACTCAGGTACTGTAGGAAGATCAAATATATGACCCATAGAGGAGGCTATCATCAAAGTCCAGGAACCAGTAGAAACCTCATACACCTTCAGCCCCTTATATACCCTAGCCGAGGGCCTTCCAAAGAAGTTCGCTATAGTCTTAGCCTTAGTAGGAGACTCAACTACAACTAGCGCAGTCTTCGAGAGATCCTTAAGCTCCCCCCTTATCTTCCCCTCTCTGATCAACCTCACCTGAAGGCGGTCACGGTCTATCTCCTCTATCAGCTTCTTCACATCTATTTCATCTAAAGGAGTCCACGTAGTCTCAGCAACCCACTTACTCCTCCTAATCAATCCATTAAGCAGAGGCTTGTAGTCAACTACAACTATAGAGGCTCCTTTGGTTAGTCCTCTAACGAAGAGCCTCGAAGTCCTACCACTAGCCTGCAGATAAGTCATTATATCAGGTATCAGCACATAGCGTCTACCAGACTCCTCAATAAAGACCACTTCTCCGCTTTCCTTCAACCTCTTAACTACATCTGGCCTCGTGAGAAGAGACTTCGTATACTCAAGTGCTTTAACAAACTCTCTCTCAAGATACGTCTCAGCAGGCTTCTCACCAGATAGAACCTTCTGAAGCTGCATTATCGCCGCAACACTGCTTGTCTGAAGCCTTCTCCTCAATCTAGCTAACAGCGCCTCTACTTTCCTCTTCTCCTCCTCCTCTACAGCATCCCTCAGATAAGCGAGCAGTCTAAGAACCCCTATAGCTGAGATTTCCTCAAGCATAGAACTGAACTTAAACCTAGGTACACCCGCGAAAACAGCATATCTCACGACCTCAGGTAAGTCAAGCCCCCTAACCAGTATACCGTAGTACGTAGCTACACCAACCAAGACGTCTACTTCTCCCTTAGCGAACTTCTCTAACGCTCCCTTCGCCTTAGCGTGAGCAGCCGCCGCATTAACACCGTTCTCAACAAGATAATTCGCAAGCTCCTCAGCATACTCAATACCCTTATCTACAGGAACATAAATTATACCGCCCTTACCAAAGAGACGAACTATCTCAAGAACCTTCTCCTCTAAAGAGTTCTCAGGGATAACGTATATGTCCTGTATATTTCTTAGAGTTTCAGACCTACTACCTATGTCAAAGGAGAGAAGTTCTCTAAACAGCTTTACTCTCAGACCCCTAGGCCTACCCGTAGCTGTAGAGACTACCAGCACTCCCTTAACCTGCTTCCTCTCCCTCTCTATTGTCTGCTCAAGCTCCGCGATCTTCTTAGCAGTATCCTCTATCTCCTCCCTATTCCTCGAAGTAGCATAAAGCCTCGCCAACCTTATTTTCAGCCTAACAACCTCCATAGCAGACCTTACAGTCTCCTCACTAAATCCAAGCAACATTAATACACGGTCAACATTCTTAGAGCTCTTTATAATAGAGTCCACGTCATCTGCAAAAATAAATGAAAAAACCTTGTCTTTAATTAAATCAAATCTAGAAGACACAAACTTAGACGTGACTATCAAGACATCGAAGTCACCCTCCTGAATCCTCGAAGCCATCTCCTTTTTCTTAGACGGAGAAAGAGCCCCATAAAAAGCTATAACCCTTATACCCAGCTTCTCAGCAAAAGGCTGTATCCTCTCATAAACCTGCTTAACAAGAGGAACTGTAGGCTCAATAATCAAGCATTTCCCGCCCTTAGACGCAATGTACGCTGACATAATTATACCAAACACTGTTTTACCAACACCCGTCGGAGCCAGCGCAGTGAAACTCTTCCCTAACAGTACTCTCTTAACCCAAGTCCTCTGTATACTCCAAAGATGACTTCCCGTAACCTCGTTAAATATCTTGTCTACCTCCTTAAGCTTCTTCTCTACTTCAACTATCTCCCTATAATCTTTAAGATTACCTATTTTCTTAAGCAACTTATAAACAGTGTTCTTTATCTTCACAGAGCTCTTAGACGCCACTTCCTCCATACTTATAGGTAAGCATACCTCGCAGGGCAAAGAGTAAAGCAATCTCTCGTCTTTAATCTCTCCCCCACAGTTAGGGCAAAGATTCGCATACACTGTGTGAAAAAGCTTTCCCATACAGCTCAAAGGGTCTACGGTCAAGCTTATTAAAAAATCTTTTGCAATATAAGCGACCATATATAGCCCTTCAAGTACCTAATAACCAGAACTAATCCGCAGACCATCAAATAAAAGGTTACATATGTAACAGCCACTCAGTAACCGTAATCAAAAGAGAACAGCGAGTACACACATTTACCACAACAACTCTGGCGCCGAAGTGGCGGAAGAGTATTTAAGGTTTTCGTAAACCCTTATAAAATTTTTTCATGTAGGTAAAAATGTGAGCTCGGAAGAAAGGAAAGTTGAATATGCAAAAGGACTAACCCCCCTCGCTCTCGGCCTCGGCATAATTTTAGTAATAATTGGAACATACATAAACACCATGTGCTGGCTAGGAGCTGGCGTTACACTAGAACCATGGTTCGCTGGACGAATCGGCTCACCCATATACCCACCATTCGCCCTCGCCTTCCTGTTAGCAATCCTAGCATACCTAATGAAAGGAAAGCTCTCACCACAAGAAATAGCAGTAGTAACAATAATGGTCTTCCTCACAATGGACGCTCCCTTCGTAATAATGACCTTCCTCGAAATACCTGTTGGCGCCACCTACCAAGCACTAAAGAAACCACAAATCAAAGAACTATGGGACCTAATGCCAGACTACTGGACACCTAGAGACCCAAGCCTAGTAGAGCCACTATACGTCGGAGGAGCAGTAAACTGGGGCGCACTAACACCCTACATAGGACTAGCAATATTCCTCCTCCTAATATACCTCCTCCTAGTATTCTTCCTCACAACCGTCATCAGAGAATACCACATCAAAGTAGAGAAACTACCATTCCCGAACATCCTACCAGTAGTTGAAGTAGTTAAATACGGCGTAGTAGAAAAAACACTCTTCCAAATAGGCAAAATGATACCATTCTACATAGGCTTCATTATAGGCCTAATAGTCGCTGGCATATCAGTAATGAACTACATCGCACCAGTATTCCCAGTATTCTTCGCCTGGGGCCAGTACTACCTAGGACCAACCCTAGGCAGATTCCTCAAGAGCGTCTGCCCCTCGATCAGAGGATGGTGGATGTTTATTCCCGCGGACGTCGCTGTATTCTACTTAGCTCCTCTTGATGTACTGTTTACAGGAACTGTATGGACCTTCTTGGGCGCCATATTACTGCCAATAATATTCGTCTCAGCTGGTGTTGTTCCAGCAGGCAAGAACGTTGGATTTAGTGGACCATTCCAGTGGGCTAGGATGGCTAGATTCTATGTGCCAATAGCTGTAGGTATCTTCGCCGTACTATTCGGTTTAAGAACATACATAACAAGCCTGAGGAAAGCTATTAAGGGCGAGAAACCTGAAGAAGGAGAGCTGCATCCTCTGCTAGTATGGGGAGGCTTCATCGCGTTGTTCATAATATACTTAGCTGTGTGGAGTGCTATAGGAGCTCCAGCAGTAGTAGCTTTTGTAGCACTACTGGTATGGGTGATTGACAGCATTGGTTCAGCAAAGATCGTAGGTGAGTCTGGTACATGGCCAAGCCTCGGCGGAAGCTATGTTAACATGCAGGCTATTGCCTACCAGACTGGTATGGCTTTAGGAGTATATCCAAGCAACCCGTATAAGTCTACAAGTAGCTGGGCTCTAGGAGCAATGGTTGCTTACACTCTACCAGGCTATGCTTACCAGTCTCCTGCAACTGTCTGGGGCTGCTTAACAGGCTATGCTCTAGCAGAGCACCTTAAGGTGAGGACTAAAGATATATTCATTGCAATGCTTGTAGCCTTCCTTGTGATGGCTTTCATTGGTCCATGGGAAGTATTAGGCTATGTCAGTAAAGCTGGTATAAACAACCTGAGGCTAGCATGGGGCATGGGCGACGCTAGATTCATCAGAATGAAGCAAGTACCTTATGTACTTAAGTCAGGCTACATAATATCGGCTGAGCACGCCACATTCTTCATTACAGCGATAATACTTGTCGGTATACTGTGGTTCCTTAGAATGAAGTTCCCATGGTTCATACTAAACCCAGTGGGCCTATTCTTCTACGACGGAATGTGGCTGCTCAACGTAGGCACTGCTTTCATACTCAAGATAATAACTATCAAGGTCTTTGGAGCTAAGGCTTACGAGAGAGTAGGAGTGCCGTTAGCAGTAGGATTCCTCGTAGGACTAGGACTAGGAGCGTTCCTCGGAATGACAGTATACACGTTTATTAAGGCTCCATAGAATAGTTAAGTATAATATTCTTTTTAATTTTTTATGAACTACTTATGGATTGTTTTCAGAGAACTTTATGTTTTCAGAGGAGTGGTATTTTATTAAGCAGAGAAATTTTTCTTTGGAAGTAATATTTATATAAGGTTACGGAAGGGTATTTTGGTGTCGTTGTGTCTCGAAGGTGTTTAGCTGTATTTGTACTACTACTGATGATCAGTGCTCCGTTGTTCGTAAGTGTTGCGGCAGAGAATCAGGAAAGTCTAGTGGATATGAGTAGGGTAGTTAAGCACTTGAAGTTTTTCGCCAGGCTTAAGTCAAGGTTCGTGGGTACTGAGGGCTACTATAAGGCGGCTAGTTATATTGAGAGGTATTTTCGTGAAGAGCTGGGGCTGGAGGTTAAGAGACATGAATTTAGAGTGCTGGTTCCTTTAGAAGATAAAACTACTATAAGTGTGGGAGGAAGCGAGTATTCTTTGTATGCTATTTATCCTAACTTAGTGGCTCCGTCGAAGGCGCCTCCAGAGGGTATCAGGGGGAGGCTTGTTTATGCTGGTAAGGGTACGTTGAGGGAGTTTAGTGGGATTGACGTAGAGGGAGCTATAGTTCTCTTAGATATTGATGGGTGTGAGAAGTGGGTTAATGCTATGAAGCTTGGTGCTAAGGCTGTTATTGTTCTAGGTAACAGGGAGGTTGATAGACTGCACTTGGAGAGTAGCTTGACTATTGCTGCGCCTGTTCTGTTTCCTAGGTTTTATGCTGAGGGGGAGGTTGCGTTAGAGCTTTTGAAGAAGGCTAGGGAGGGAGCTGAGGCTGTGATATATGGGGGACATGTGTGGAGAGAGGTTACTGGAGTGAACTTAGTGGCTGTTGTTAAGGGTGAGAAGTATCCAGGTAAAGTGGTTTATGTGCTGGCACACTATGATTCATTCTCGTATGTTCCGTCGCTAGCCCCTGGTGCGGACGAGGCGTGTGGGATTTCTCTTCTTTTAGAGCTGGCTAGGGTTCTTAAGGAAGAAGGGCCTGCTATGACAGTGTATTTTGTCGCTGTGGGGAGTCGCTGGCAGGGGCTGGCTGGAGCGAGGTACTTTGTTGAAGACTACTTGTTTAGTGAAGATATTGGCACTAAGGTGTACCCCTACTTGGCTATTGGAATAGATATTTCTACTGGGACAAATAAGGTGAGTTTTGCTGTAACTGGTTACATGTATGCTATGGCGCACTCTACTCTCTACGATAAGTTGTTGTCGCAGATGTTCCTGTTCTCGAGGAAGGTTGTGAAGGAGTTTAGTCGAGAGTATAGTAGTGTTTACAGTAGGATAGAGAGCCGTGAGCTGAAGGATGTTGTTGGACTTACTCTCGGTAGCTGGAGTGCGGGCTACGTAATGCCTTATGTCTTAGATACGGAGCCGTTTAATGTTGCTGGCTTGCCTGCGTTTAGCTTCATTACATTATTTGATATCAGGGGGTTCTGGCTTACTCCGTTCGATACTTTAGAGAAAGTGAATTTAGAGAATTTAAGGGATCAGAGCGAGTTTATTGCTTACTACTTGCGTAAGCTGCTTGTAGAGGGTTCTCCGCAGGACATATACAGGGGTTCTTGGAAGGACTTAAAGCCTATGAGGAAGAAGGAGGGTGTTGCTGGTGCTTACTTTGGCTACGATAGACTAGTGGTAGAAGTTGTGAAATATGATCCTACAACTCCTAGGCTCTATAGACCAGTGCCTGGCGCTATTGTTGTGGTTCATAAGGTGACTGGCTGGTACTCTAAACCAGCTGCTTACAATAAGTATAATATGTTTGCTTGGATATTGGCTAAAGCCAATGAGAGTGGAGTAGCTTTTATTGTGGGTGTTCCTTGGGAGCAGGCTGGCTGTGGAGATACTTATGTTGAGGCGTACAAGGTGGACGAAGATACTGGTAGAATAGTTTTTGCTCCTGATGAAGGAAGTTACGGTGCGGGTACTTACCCTCATACAGTGATGGTTAAGGGTGATCTTCAGAGGAGTAGGACTGTGATCTTTGAGTGTGCTACGATGGTTGTGCCTGATATCTATTATCCGTATTCTCTTCAGAAGAACATTTACTTGACGCCGTTTAAGGCGCCGACTAACCCTATTCCCTACGCGTCTTATGATACTAAGGTTTCAGTTGATGTTTTGAGAGCAGAGGCTTTTAATCCTCTGATGTCCTATGGCTGGGCTTATGATCCGCTGACATCTACGCTTATCTTGTTTGTTCCACCGGAGACTAGTTTTGTCGCTGTAGTTAAGTTTATGGGGCAGGCGTTTATCGGCGCGATAATATGTAACTCGACGAGAGAAGAGCCTCTAGGGGAAGGGTTTACTTTACGTGAAGTAGGTGAAGTGCGTGTTCTCAGTATGTCTCCTGTTGTTTTTGCGAGGGAGCTCACGTCTATAACTGAGCCTAGGTATAGGATAGCTTATGCTTTTAAGATTCTTGATCCAGCGCTTATCGACTACTATACTCTGGCTAGGGAGTTTATAGAGGAGAGTGGGAGATATATTGAGGCTAAAGACTACACGAGGGCTTACTACAAGTCTATACTGGCATGGTGTTATTCACTTAAGGCTTACGAGAGGTCTAGGGACGTATACTTAGACTCTGCTTTCAGCATTACTTTCGCTTTGCTGATAATACTGCCGTCGATAGTGCTTATCGAGAAGCTTCTAGGTAGACTCAGGGGCTTCAGTAGGTTGACGATACTAGTGTCGGTGGGCGTAGTTTTCTTCGTAATACTCTGGATGCTTCACCCAGGTTTCAGTATTATTGGGAGTACTCCAGCTCTAGTTACAGGAACTATAGTGCTGGTCTTAGTCGCGCCTGTCTTAGTGCTTGTGATTTCGCAGGCCTCTTTCGGTGTCAGTGAGATAAGGAAGACTCAGATAGGTTTACACTTCCTAGAGCGCTCTAGGCTGGAGATGATTGTTTCAGCTCTGGGTATTGGAGTAGAGCATATGAGGAGGAGGAAGCTGAGGACTTCGCTGACTTTATTCACGGTAATAGTGGTGACTTTCTCGCTTGTTTCACTGACTTCGGTCACTCCGCTCGTGATAGTGAAGCCTAATGTGTATCCAGTGAAGCCAGCCTATAAGGGTATTTTAATAGAGTCTCCTGAGTTTACTCCTCTTGAAGAGAGCGTAGTTTATGTTGCTAGAGGTCTTTTCACGGACGCGAAGGTGTGTGAGAGGATATGGGCTTATCCGGAGCTCAGTGAGGGCGCGGAGAGCACGTTTACTTTATTTGCTAAAGGCAAGGTGGTGTACCTTAAGGCGATTATAGGAGTTTCTGTAAATGAGAAATATGCTTTAGCGAAGCATATGATTGAGAAGGCTTGGGTCGGCGGCGACTGGTTCGACTACGACTACGAGTACTCGTGTATTGTTCCGCGGAGCATTAAAGAGGGCTTAAACATAGAAATAGGTGATGCAGTGCTGCTTAACGGTCTTAGATTTATAGTTAAGGGAGTTTTCGACGACAAGCTTCTGAGCAGTGAGGAGCCGCTTGATTTAGACGGCTATAGCTCCTTTAGACCTCTTTTCAGGGAGGAACTTCAGGCGCTTCAGACGCTTGATCCTGAGGTGAGGATTTCTTGGAGCAATATTGTTTTGATTCCAGTAGGTATAGCTAAAAGTTTTCCAGGGGCTTATTTAGCGTCAGTAGCTGTGGTCACTAAGGCTCAGGATAGCGAAATAGAGGCTAAGGCCAGGGAAGTTTACACTTGTTTAGATAACTTGATTGTACACGCTGGATTAAGTGATAAAGTAGAGGTTTACGCTAAGGCGTATGCTCAAGTGGTCAGCGGGTTCTCTATGATAGTTCCACTCATTATAATAGGCGGCTTAGTAATACTGACAACTATACTCGGCAATACTTATGAAAGGATGAGGGAAGCTGGTATACTCAGCGCCTTAGGTTTATCTCCAATACATGTCTCGGGAATGTTCTTTGCTGAAAACGTTGTTTATGCTTTAGTAGGAGCGTCTATAGGCTATGCTCTAGGACTAGTAGGAGCGAGGGTGTTTGCAGCATATAATATCTTGCCAGAGTATGTTGGAGTGAACTATACTTCAACAAGCGTGATATTCTCTATAGGTGTTGTGATGATAATGGTCTTATCGTCGTCTCTGTATCCGTTCTATAAGGTATCTAAGCTGGTTACACCGAGCCTTGAGAGGAGGTGGAAGCCGCCCACAAAGCCTAAGGGCGACAAGTGGGAGATTTTGCTGCCGTTCACTTACCTTGACTTCAACGAAGTTCTAGGACTGGTATACTATCTCTCAGAAGTCTATAGGGAGCACACTATCGAGAGGGCTGGCGCATATACTGTAGTTGAGCACAGAATGTTTAAAGAAGAGGAGAGGGCTGGAATAGAGTCTATTATATGGCTACCGCCTTACGAGCTTAACGTTAAGCAGAAGTCTCTGTTAGTTCTTTATAGGAGTAAGACTGAAGGAAAGTACATGACGACACTTGTCTTAGAGAGGATAAGTGGACCCTACGTTAACTGGGTCAACTCCAACTTAGGCTACATAGACGAGCTCAGGAAGCAGTTTCTCACATGGAGGCTCCTGAGGCCTGAGGAGAGGCGTAAGTATATAGAGAAGGCTTTGTCTGCTCTACGGTGATAAGCGTGGCTGAGTCCAGTGGCAGTAAAGTAGAGGAGCTGAAGCCTGGCTTAACGCCAGTATCGCTTTTCGCAATACTCTACGCGACAGTAGTAATGACTCCAGTGATAATATTCCTGAGGATAATGGCTGGTGTCGCCGACGTAATAAGATTCATACCAGTGTTCATTACGCTCCTTCTTTTCACAGAAGTAGGCAGATTTACGTATAGGTACGTCACTAGCCAGGAAGCGTTCATAATATATTTCATGGCGGAAATGGTCGCCTTTGATGCTCCCTACTTCGGCGGATTCATATATACCTTGTATCTCAGAAAAGCTCCGTACACAAAGCTCTTTGGGCTAGCAGAAAAGATCCCGACGTGGGCGGCGCCTCCGCTGAACAGCTATGGCGCTGTATTTAGGACATTTATTGCTCCTGAGTGGGCTACACCTATAGCAGTAGCTCTCATAGGGTTTACTGCAGGAATGTTGATAGACTTTGCTCTCTCCTTCATATTGATACAGCTCTTCATAGAGATAGAGGACTTGCCTTACCCTGTAGCTCCGATAGATGCTCAAGCAATAACTACGCTGACTGAGAGAACTCCCGAGAAGATAACATGGTTCTCGATAGCAGCAGTAATAGGCTTTATATACGAATTTATCCTATACGGAATGCCCAGCATAACCGAGACCTTCCTTAAAACAAAGATACACTTTATACCTTACCCGTGGATAGACCTGACGTCTCTAATAGAGAAAGTCCTCCCTGGAGCTATGTTTGGAATAGCAACAGACATATCGATGTTCGTTGTCGGCTGGGTAGTTCCATTCGATGCAGCGATGTGGATTTTCATAGGAAGCCTCTGCACATTTGTCATAGGGAACTTCCTTGCCCTCAAGATACCTCACCCTGCTTTCGCTGAGTGGCAGAGAGAGTGGACTCCAGGACTCAGTTTAAGCTGGCTCTGGCAGAGAAGTGTCTACAATATATGGGCGAGTCCGCTGATAGGATTGACTCTAGGCGCATCGCTCTACGTGTTCGTCAGGTCGATAAAGTACATGGGTAAAGCTCTTGATAGCCTCAGGAAGTTAACGGAGGTCTCAAGGGCTAAGGGGTATCTTTCGCTCAAGTACGTGTTGCTCATGTGGATCACAGGAGTTATTCTAGGAATAGCAATCGACTGTCTGCTAGTACCGGAACTCTGGTATGTGTGGTCCTTTATATGGGCTATAGTGCCGTTTCTCCAAGCAATACTTGTCGGAAGAATGATAGCTGAAATAGGTATAGGCACGGGAATACCGTATATCAGGGAGGCGCTTCTACTGGCGACTACTTCTCCAGGATATGTGGATCCGTGGATGGTGCCTAGTAAAACTACTACAGCTGCAGGTATTATAGCCCACAGAATTAAAGTAGCTCTGCTCACTAAGACAAAGCCAATAGACTACTACAAGGCATCTGTGATAGCCATACCTGCAATAATCTTCGCCAGCTTCGTCTTCTGGAGCCTCTTCTGGTCTATGGCTCCAATACCATCTGCCATGTACCCGTGGACTGCGATAAGCTGGCCAGTACAGTCTCTAAACTTCGCGCTCTGGGTATCACGTTCTCTCCAGATATTTAAGCCAGTTCAAATAGTAAGTGCTATAGTATTTATCTTCGTCATAAGCGCTATTGCAGAGAAGTTCAAACTACCCTTCAGCTACCTAGGCTTCGTCGCTGGAGCAGGAATGGTTCCACCCTTCGCACTGAACTACTTCCTTGGAGCACTTGTCGGCAGGTATATCGAGAAGAAGGTAGGAAAAGAGCGCTGGGAAGTATTGAGATCAGTAATCATAGCAGGACTTTTCTGTGGAACAGGACTCGCTGTAGGGCTCGCTGTAGCGATACTGCTTGTAGGCAGAAGCATCTGGGGAGCACCGTATTAGGCGCTGACTTATTTTAAATACTCTTTTCTTTAATTGCTTTGATTTTGAAGTAAAAAATATAATTGAGAGGCTTTTCCTTCAAAGAGGTAGGTAAACCTATGACTATTCCCTGGCATAGGCTCACAGTAGAGGAGGTTTTGGAGAGGCTTAAAACTAGTCTTAAAGGTCTCGACGAAGAGGAGGCTAAGAAAAGACTTGAGATTTACGGATATAATGAGATACCAGAAAGGAAGGCTAGAGGCCCTTTAAGTATACTTCTAGACCAGTTTAAGAGTATTTTAGTTCTGTTACTCCTAGTTTCTACAGCTGCATCTTTCGCTTTAGGTGAAATAAAAGACGGTACTGCTATCTTAGCGATTGTAGTTATTAACGCAGTTCTCGGCTTTATACAGGAGTATCGGGCAGAAAAGGCTGTTGAAATGCTTAAGAAGCTGGCAGCTCCTAAAGCCGTAGCTGTTAGAAGTGGTGTAGAGAGAGTTTTGCCTACTCGAGAACTTGTACCGGGTGATATCATAGTACTTAAGTCGGGAGATAGAGTGCCAGCAGACGCTCGTGTAGTAGAGGCGGTTAATCTCAAAGTGGATGAAGCAATACTTACTGGCGAGTCTATTCCAGTGAGTAAGATAAGTGACCCTATCCCCACAGAGGCACTTCAGATAGCAGATATGAGAAACATTGTGTTCATGGGTACTCTAGTGACTTACGGCAGAGGTAAGGCTGTAGTAGTGGCTACTGGAACTAAAACCGCTTTTGGTAAAATAGCGGAGGCGGTTCAGAGAGAAGAGAAAGAAGAGACTCCTCTTCAAAGGAAAATGGAGCACTTTGGAAGGATACTAGTAGCTGCAGTCTTTATACTAACTTTAATAGTCTTCCTTGACGAGTTCTTTTTCGGAGTAGATTTATTCGAGGCTTTTATGACTGCTGTGAGTCTTGCTGTGTCAGCTGTGCCTGAAGGTCTGCCAGCTGTAGTGACTGTTACTCTTGCTCTAGGAGTTCAGAGAATGGCTCGGAGAAACGCTATTGTACGAAGGCTCTCAGCCGTAGAGGGTTTAGGCAGCGTTACTGTAATATGTAGTGATAAAACAGGCACAATAACAAAGAACGAGATGACTGTAGTCGAAGTATACGCAGATTTTAAGGAAATAAGAGTGACTGGCGCAGGTTATTCTCCCGTAGGAGAGTTCTATTACAACGGAACCAAGATAGACCCTCTGCAGTCTCCTACATTAAGTATGTTGCTTCAAGCAGCCGTGCTGTGTAATGACGCGAAACTGCATCGTGAGGAAAACGAGTGGAAAATCATAGGGGATCCTACTGAAGGGGCTTTAGTAGTACTAGCAGCTAAGGCTAGAATATTGAAAGAAGACTATGAGAAAAAGTACCCTAGAGTAGACGAAATACCGTTTGAATCTGAGAGAAAAAGAATGACTACTATTCATGATGTAAATGGAGAGCGCTACGCTTTCATGAAAGGAGCTCCCGAAGTAGTGATTTCTTTATGCAGTAAAATTATGGTTGAGGGTTATGTAAGAGACCTCACAGAAGACGATAGAAAGAAGATCTTAAGTAAAGCCTCGCACATGGCTGACAGAGCTCTAAGAGTCCTAGCCTTAGCTTACAGAAAGCTACACGATAATATAGAAAAGGGGGAAGTAGAGTCTAGTATGGTTTTCTTAGGCTTAGTCGGAATGATAGATCCTCCTAGACCTGAAGTGAAGAAAGCAGTACAGACCGCTAAGAGCGCTGGAGTCGATGTAATAATGATCACGGGAGATCATAAGGCAACTGCAGTAGCCATAGCTAAGGAAGTGGGGATCATAGAGGGGGATGACTATCTCGCTCTCACGGGAGATGATTTAGATAAAATGAGTGATGAAGAGCTCTACAAAATAGTAGACAAAGTAAAAGTCTATGCGCGTGTGTCTCCAGAACATAAACTGAGAATAGTGAAGCTGCTTAAAAAGAAGGGGCATGTAGTCGCCATGACGGGAGACGGAGTAAACGACGCGCCAGCAGTCAAGCTAGCTGATATTGGAATAGCGATGGGTAGGAGAGGATCTGATGTCACTAGAGAAGTTGCTGACATAATACTTGCTGACGATAATTTCGCTACAATCGTAGCGGCGATAGAAGAAGGCAGAGGGATCTACGAGAATATTAGAAAGTTCCTCAGACTACTGCTTTCAGCTAACTGGGATGAAATATTAGTAGTTTTCGTGTGCTCTATGCTAGATCTCCCTATACCATTCACTCCTCTCCAAATACTTTGGATAAACCTCTTAACAGACGGTTTGCCCGCGCTCGCACTAGGACTAGATCCTCCCGCGCCTGATGTGATGAAGAGGCCTCCTAGAGATCCTGAAGAACCTATCTACAGGGGAATGGAGCTCTTTATAGCGTTTTCAGCAGCTTTAGCTCTATTTGCTTGGATTACTCCGTTCTGGATTGCATTAAGTATGGGTAGACCCTTAAAAGAGGCGAGGAGTATAGCATTTACGCAGGCAGTACTCTTTGAGCTAATACTCTCGTTTAACTGTAGGTCTGAGAGAGAATATGCCTTTAAATCTATTAAACTTCTCACAGCAAATAAGTACCTTGTTTTAGCTGTCTTTGCGTCTCTCGTTTTACAGCTGACTGTAATATATGTACCTTTCCTTCAACAGTTCTTTAAAACATTACCACTCACCACGTGGGACTGGGCTATGGTACTATGCTTCGCAACAACTAGTCTTCTGCTATATCCAGGGCTTTTTGATACCAGAAGGGTTTACAGAAAGAGAGTGAAGCTATCGTCGAAATGCAGATAGAGTTTCGTGTTTTTGAGAATTCTTGATAAGGCTTCAAGAACTTCTACAGAATCATCGTGTACTTCTATTACATTTACTAAGCTCTTAATTACATCGCATTTATACTCGTAGTCTTTTCTAAAATCTCCTTTTCTCCTAAAGAAAAAGGATATTTGAGAAACAGGGAGACCAAAGGACTTCAGTTCTAAAATAGTAGCTCTGCGGAGACTAGCAGGACGGCCAGTTACAACGACTACGCGTCCTTTCTTTAACCTATCTAATAGAAGATCAATACCTATTTCCCTGGGTTTATCGTATATAATGTAGTCTTCAGATAAGAATAATCTCCAGAACCTCGACCTGATTTTAGGATCTAGGTCCTCGGGATCACGGGCATCGAGTTTAAGTTTTTTCATTACTACGCTTATTTTCTCACTGACATCTACAAGTACCCCGTCTACATCAAAGACGTAAATAGGTCTTGTATCAAAAAGCATCAGCAGTAGTACTGTAGCTAATTTAATAAGGTTCTCTCCTAACAAAGTAATATGATAATAGGGGTTGTCGCAGATACTCACGATAACCTAAATAAAGTTTCAAAAGTAATAGAAGTTTTTAAGGAGAAAAATATTGAAATAGTGTTACATGCAGGAGACTATATAGCTCCCTTTACTTTAAAGAAGTTCTCTGAGCTAGGTGTCAAGCTGATCGGTGTTTTCGGTAATAATGACTGTGAAAAACCTCTGTTGTACAAAGTAGCGTCAGGTCTTGGTTACGAGCTCTACGGACAGCCAGTTGAGCTAGTACTGGACAACAGGAATATACTACTGCTTCACGGTTTTGGAGGAAAGAAGTTTACAAGGCTCTTTGTTGATGCAGCGGCAGCTACAGGCGAATATGATCTAGTAGTTTACGGGCATACCCATGAGAAGGATTGTAGAGTATTTAAGAAAAATTCGCGGAAAACAGTTATATTGAATCCAGGTGAGGTCTGCGGGCTTCTCTCAGGTAGATCAACAGTAGCTATAGTGAACCTTGATACTCTCGAAGTAGAGGTAGTAGAGGTTTAGCTTTCTTTATATGCAATAAAGCTTATCTCTATCAGAGCTCCCTTAGGGAGGTTTGAGACCTCAACTGTTGTTCTTGCCGGAGGTTTTTCCTTAAAGAATTTGGCGTATTCTTCATTGAATGCAGGAAAGTCTTCCAAGTCCTTTAAATACACGAATGTTGCGGCAACGTCTTCGAGAGAATAGCCAGCCGCCTCGAGTATGTTCTTAATGTTTTCTAGGACTCGTCTAGTCTGTTCTCGAATATCTTTTCCTACGAGCTTCCCTGTCTCCGGGTCTATTGCTATTTGACCTGCTCCGAAGAGGAGAGGACCCGCCTTTATTGCCTGAGAGTAGGGTCCGATGGGCTTAGGGGCTTTTTCTGTAAGAATTACCTTCTTCACATTAGTAATAGGGCAGAATACAATAAATAAGCTTGGGAGAAGTAGCGCTAAAAAATATATTTTCGCAGTCAGAAGACTCCAGTGCGCCTAGGTTTCTCTACTTGGGGATTTGAAGGAGATTTAGTTGAGGCAGCGAGTATCATTTCGAAGTATTTTCCTGTAGTTGAAGTCTTTGTCAGAAGTCTCTCGCACTTAAATAAGATTGATGTATATGGGCTTAAGAAATTGAGTGTCTCGTACAGTGTACACGCCCCTGAGCAAGCTAGCTTAACGCTTCCAGATGAAGATGGATTGAAAAAGAGTATTAAAGCACTGCAGGCCTCTATAGAGCTTGCTTATGTTTTAGACTCAGACATAGTAGTGTTCCACTCAGGCAGGAATTACGGTGAAGGTAGTTTCGAGAGGCTAGTCTACGCGCTTAAGAAGTGTTGTTCTACTGCAGAGAGCTATGGAGTCTACCTATGTTTAGAAAATGGGTGGGGTAGAGGACTAGTACATACTCTTGAACAAATAAGGAGAGTGTTAGATGAGGTAGGATCAGATTACCTCAAGGCGACGCTCGACACAGGTCACTGTTTCATAGCGGGAATAGATCCCCTAAAAGAATACGAAAATAACTATGATATAGTATTTGAAATTCATCTTCATAGCAACTATGGCAATAGTGACGATCATCTTCTCCCTCACGTCGGTTTACTTGATTTAGAAGGTCTAGTCGATATTCTACAGGGGAAAATGTTTAACAGATACGTTGTGCTAGAAGTGAAGACGGGTAAAAATCCAGAAGAATTTATTGCTTACGCGAAAGAGGAGCTAGAGCGGTACTTCGTATAGTATTACTCTATCTACTTCCAGGTTTACTCCAAGATCTTTACTATAAGTTGGATCTATTGATTCAACGTAGATCAGGTATCTGTCTTTGAAGGGATCATAGACTATGTCTACGTAGCTGTGAATAGGATAGTCTTTTCTCTCGTAGGGAGACTTCGGAGTCCACTCTCCCACGAAAATAGTTTCTAGATTAATGTTCCTGTAGTCTATTATGTAGGCTTCAAAAGTCTTTGCAACGGCAGCTCCATTTACTACTGCACGGCTAGCCGCGCCAATAAACATGGCTCCTAGTCCTGATGAGAATATGTTTCCGTACAGAAGCAAGTAATCAGGCTGAGGTTTTCCGTCTATTTCAAGTACTCCTAGCTTTCTCCAAGACTTCCCATCGCTGCTGACTGCTAGCGCCATATTAACTCTCTTTCCACTATTAGCTTTATATAGCGCAAAGAATTTTCCGTCCACGAAGCTTATTGTAGAGTCTCTAGCTTCGAGTAAATCATAATCCTCTCCTCTCTCTAAGACTACTCTTTCAGAGGTCCATGGGCCTCTGGGATCATCTGCTGAAAGAAGTAGAGTACACCAGCCCGGTTTTTCATCATCTATAGCTAGGTACAGGTAATATCTGCCTGTTAGCGGGTCTAACAACATCTGTTGTCCCTCAATACTCTTTATCTTTCTTCCACAAAGCTCGCTTACTTCTTCCTTAGACATAAAGTATGTAAGGCTATAGTCTTCTCCATTAGTGGATCGGTATATTTCAACACCATATCCACGAACACCTACTTTCCTAGGTCGAGTAGTCAGCCAGAATTCGTGTGTATCGTAGTCTACTAGCACGTTGCCTGCTCCTCTCCACGATCCGGGTTCAAAGGAGGGAGGCTCGAGAACTACTTTAAGGAACTTTCTCTGAGAGAGGAGGTAGTGTGGTGGCACTATTCCGTAAATTCTCCAGCCCTCAAGTTTATTTCTCACATACAGATAGGTTATATCTTTACGTATAATACTTTCACCGCAGTTCACACTATTCCGAACTTAGAGTAGATTTCAGGTCTCCTCTGGTATATAGCTGGAATTACTTTTCGTACAGCATCTACTCGACTGATATCTAGTTCTACTGTAAGTACTCTTTCTCCTGGACCTAAGTCGAGCATTACGTAGCCTAATGGGTCTATAGCTAAGCTTCTTCCAATAAAGTCTTCTCCAGCGTGACAGCATGCTAGCACGTAAACTCCGTTTTCGTGAGCTCTAGCTTTCAGTAAAGTAAGCCACTGCTCTTCTTTGAGGATTCCTTTGTACCAGCCCGCGGAAACAGCTATTACCTTAGCTCCATTCAGAGCTAGTATTCGGGCAAGCTCAGGAAATCGAATATCGTAGCATATCTCGAATCCCACGTTAACGCCGTTTACTTCTACTAAGACTATGCTATCGCCAGAGCTGAAGATACTAGATTCTCGATACTTGAAGGCATCAAATAGATGTATTTTTCGATAAACAGCCTTAATCTCGCCATCGGCGCCGATCACGACTGTTGAATTGAATACCTTGTTTTGTTCTAACTCCTCTATGTTAATAGCTACGTTTACTTCAATTTCCTCAGCAGTTTTCCTGACAGCTTTTACGAACTCTCCTTCAAGAGGCTCAGCTACTTTCTTTACAAATTCTCTATTGAACGGCTTGCCATACGCCATAGTGTATTCAGGAAATAACACTAAGTCACTCCCTTGACTTTGCTCATTTAGCACTCTAAGTACTTTCTTCAAATTTTCTTCTTTATCAGGACCAGTAGCTATCTGAGCTAGAGTTACTCTAAACACGGGTAGACAGAAGCACCTATCTATTAAATAATTTTATAACGTCGCGAGTTTTTGCTTCAAGGCCTTTCAGCAGTATTGCCTCATGACAGTACATGAATACTGGTTTCTGCCAAGCGAGTTCTCTTCCTATCCACTTCTCATATGAAATCTCAGACATTTTTTCAGTATTTTTAAGGTCTATTATAACATACTCCTTTTCATATCGCTTCCACATCGATGTAAGTTTTAGCTCATCAATGTTGCTTGCTTTGCATAGTTCTTCTATAATATTGTTTACAGGTTTTCTGATAGACAGGGCTTCATCTATAATAATACTCTTTAGCTTTTTCAAATACTTTTCAAATATTTTTTCTAAAATCCAGTCAGAGGATACTAGTTCAAGTGTCAATCCTGTGTTTCCTCCACATAGCTTCCAAGCATCTTCAAGAGCTAAGGGACACTTTATTTCTTCAAGTAGAGAAAAGTAGTCTTTTTTATTCAAATTCCAGAACAGTAGTGTTTCAGTAGCAGGAACTACTTTACGAGAAGTTATGACTACTACTTTGAGGGAGCCTCCGTGGCGCCTAACTTTACTTAAATACTTTTCTCTAAAGCTTTTTTGAAATCTATCTATTTGTGCTTTTAAATCTCTTTCCTCTAAGACTTCATCAATAGCGTCTACCACGACTAGATGTCTCTTCTTTAGTCTACTTTTGAAAAAAAGCCTAGATTTGGTGACTACTTTAAGTATGGAAGAGGGGCTCACAAACCCTAGGAGTTCTGCTCCTTCAACAGGCTCGTGAGACCTGCTGACTAACCTATGGTACTTTTTATGTAACTTAATAAAATCTTTTACAATAGATTTATTTGTTGAAAAGACTCTCGTATATAGGTTATATCCCCTCCTCAAATAGCCTATGTAAGTTAGAATTATTTCTCCACGAGTTTTCTTTAAGTAGAATGCTGTTGCTTCAATAAATTTAGTTTTCCCACATCCCAAAGGGCCTAAGATCGTGTAGATTTTAAAGTTTTCTAGCTCTAGTAGTTTCTGTAGCTCTTTTTCTCTATCGTGAAACGTTGAGCCTATGTCTGGTACTCGATAGCTTCTAAGTATATGGGATGCTCTCTCCATGGGTGCTATAAATATCACATCTTCAGAGCTATATGTTTCTATTGCTTTAAGTTGTTTAGCAAGGCTCTATTGTTGATGGAGGTTTAGGCGTGATAGCATAGGTAACCATAGTGACTTTCTCTATCTCCTTGTAAATTCGGCTAGCTATGCGGTCTAGTACTTCGTAAGGAAGTCTAACATAGTCAGCTGTCATTCCGTCAGAGCTCTCTACTACTCTGACTATCACTATGTATCCTTCTTCGCGGCTGTCTCCCTTAACTCCAACCCACTTACTGTCACTCACTACCGCGAAGCCTTGCCAGACTTTCTCATAAAGTCCTGCTCCCTGAAGTTCTTCTTCGACTATTTTCGAGGCCCGCCTCACGATCTTCAGCTTCTCCTCAGTTACTTCACCTATAATCCTAACAGCTAGTCCAGGGCCCGGAAAGGGATGTTTTCTCAAAAGTGTCTTCGGAAGCCCTAGCTTCTCGCCTATTTTCCTCACTTCGTCTTTATAGAAGTACTTGAGAGGCTCTACTACTTTTAATCCAAGCCACTCAGGTAGACACGCTACGTTATGATGGCTCTTTATTTTCGCAGAGTGTTTTTCTCTTCCGCTCTCGATTACATCAGGATATATTGTTCCTTGGGCGAGCCACTTTATTGAGGGATCTTTTTCAACGATCTCCTTGAAAATTAAAGCAAACTCTTCTCCAATAATCCTTCGTTTCTCCTCAGAATTTTTCACACCTCTCAATTTTCTTAAAAACCTTTCTTTCGCGTCTATGAAAACTACGTTTAAGCCTATATTCTTAAACATCGCCAAGGTTTCTTCAACTTCTCCTTCTCTGAGGAGGCCATGGTCAACGAATACCGCTAAGAGGCGTTCTCCTACGGCTCTCTTGACGATTACAGCGGTGACAGTAGAGTCTACACCGCCACTAACAGCGCACAGGACTTTTCCTTCTCCCGAAGTTTTTCTTCGAACTTCAGCTATCAGTTCTTCAATAACGTCGCCGGGCCTCCAAGAGGGTTCGCAGCCAGCTATTTTGAACAGAAAGTTACTCAGTAGTAGCGAACCTTTAGGCGTATGAGAGACTTCCGGATGAAATTGAACTCCATAGACTGGTTTATCTTTGAGCTTGAAAGCCGCTATCACGTTATTCTCTGATAATGCTAGGACTTTTGCTGAAGAAGGTAGTGAGCTCACGTAGTCTCGGTGGCTCATCCAAACATCTTCTTCCGAGTTCCAGCCCTCAAAGAGAGTGTCTTTAGTCAGAATTCTGATTCTAGTTCGCCCGTATTCTCCTACACCTTTCTCTGTACGACCTCCTAGAGCAGTTGCTAGCAGCTGATGTCCATAACATATTCCGAGAACAGGGACTCCTAGCTTTAAGATTTCAGAGACTACACTGTAGTTAGCACTAGACGCGCTCATAGGGCTACCCGAGAGAACTACGGCTTTGAGTCTAACTCTTCTCATGTAGTCCTCGCAAACTTGCTCGTAGTCTACGAGCTCTGAGTATACTCCTAGCTCTCTAATTCTTCTGGCTATTAAGTGTGCGTACTGTCCGCCAAAATTCACTACGGCTACAGTATCGTGTTTAAGAGAAGGCGTCCAGCCTGCTCTCATAGTCCTATGTCTAGAACTATGTCGTGTGGTAGCACTTCTCTAAAACCGACTGAAGTCAATCTAGCAAATCTTGCCTTCTGCCAGAGCTCAGGAATATTCTTAGCACCCACGTAGCCTAAAGCAGCTTTAAGTCCCTCTCTAAATTCTCTAACCACCCCCTCTACAGAACCCCTGTAAGGCACTAATCCCTCAACTCCTTCCGCTATTTTCTTGGATGGAGCAGAGTATCTGTCGGCCGAGTATCTCTCTGCTAAAGCGCTTTTACTACCCATGCCTCTATAGAGCTTGTAGAGTCTTCCACCAACTCGTATTAGGGGGCTGGAAGCTTCGCTAGTTCCAGCCAGCGCCCTACCCAACATCACTGAAGATGCTCCAGCAGCAAGTGCCTTAGCAGCGTCCCCAGGAGAGCCTATTCCTCCATCAGCTATAATAGGTATTTTTGATGCACCGTAATCTTCAAGAGCATCTCTGACACTGGCTACTGCGAAAAGAGTAGGAGCAGCTACTCCAGTAACTATTCCTGTAGAACATATGCTGCCGCTAGCAATACCTACTCTCAGTCCAGCGACATCGTCTAGAGAGGTAATTATATCAACACATGCTTCGTAAGTACCTATATTTCCTACAACTACTTCTCTAGAAGTTTTCTTTAAAAGTTTCTTTGTGGCACTAATACAGTTGATATTATGAAAGTGTGCCACATCCACTACGAATGCATCTACCCATTTCTCTAGTAGTTCTACTCTTTTTTCGCTGAAAGGAGATATTGCGGCAGCTACTGCTAGCCTACCTTCTTCGTCTAATAGAGAAACAATATCTTCGTCTCCCTCATTCGCTAAAACACCAAATAGACGACCGTTATCGTCGACGACAGCAATGTTCTGAGAATTAAGAGAATTTTTCTCGAGATCTTTTATTCTCAGAACAGGGCCTTTTTCAGCACACTTGTATACATGGTCTTGCGGATCACAGGAAGACAGCTTTCTTCTGCTTAGATATCCTACAAAGGAGCCTGTTTTATTGATAACAGGTACGGATTCTAGTTCAGTTTTTCTAAAGACTTTTTCTGCTTCTTCTATTGTCGAATGCGAATAAAGGTATACTTTCTTCAAGCACCTTACTTCAGCCTCTTTAACTTTCTTAACCATGTTGACCTGTTCTTCAGAAGAGCAGTTTCTATGTATGACTCCTAATCCGCCGAGCATAGCCATTGCTATGGCTAAAGCACTTTCAGTTACAGTGTCCATAGGCGACGATACTATCGGTGTACTTCCTCGAAGATTTACCGTTATGTTTGTTGACAAATCTACTTCTCGGGGTTCAATAGTACTAAATGAAGGAAGTAGTATCACATCCTTAAACGTAAGAGCTAGGGGGGAGTTCGCTATTCTCTCCAAGTATTTTCCCACTGCTTTCACCTTTGTTAAGCCTTCACTTAAATAAGATATTTAAAGTTTCCGGTTAATGAAGACCACTACTTTAATCAGTTAATGAAAAATATCTGACTCCGAAAACTATATCTATGTAAAATAGAGAGTAGTTTTAGATGATGAGCCATTGCAGATAGGAGCTGTGACTTGAGGTTTCCGGGCTGATATCTTAAGCCATGTAGTCGAATTTCCTGTATGAGGGAAGATTTATATCTCGCTCGCTTAGAAAGCCTACGTCAATAATGAGCAGAAAGTTCGCTGTTCTTGCTCTGATAATACTTTTAGCTTTTTCCCAGGTAGAGCTTTCGTTAGCTAGCAGTAAACTAGACTATAGAAAGCTAAAGAGATTTCTATCTTTAATAGACTTTGAAGAAGTAGTAAAACATACAGAATTTTTTGCTAAATGCAGGTCTAGGGTTCCAGGATACAGAGGCTATTACAGTGCTGTAAGCTATATTACAGAGTATTTTAAAAAGCTCGGGATAAGTCACATTTTAGAGAACTTTAGTGTGACTGCACCTTTTGAAGAGAAGGCTTACATAAAAGTTATTGAAACAGGCGAGATCATAGAAGCACACGCTCTCTGGCCAAATATGATAGTTCCACCTAATTTTAATGGAACAGGAAAGCTTGTTTACGGGGGAAAAGGTAGGCTTTTGGAATATAGTGGTAGTGAAGTTGAGGGATCTATTGTTCTCCTAGACTTTAACTGTAGATGGTACTGGATAAATGCTTTCTCCCTAGGAGCGAAGGCTGTAATCTTTATAGAAAATGAGAGTACTCTGAGACATGATGCCTGGCTCAAAGTATTTTACATGCCGGCACACTTTCCCCGCCTTTATGTTTCTAAGAAAGACGGCTTAAAGTTGATAAAATACGCTAAAAACAACTATAGAGTTGAAGTACACTGCAACATGCGCTGGGAGGAAGTTGAAGCTACTAATATTATAGTGACTATACCGGGAAGCGATACCCTCTTGTCAAGAGAAGCTGTGTGTATTATTGCTCACTTAGACTCTTTATCACCAGTACCAGCAGTTGCTCCAGGAGCTACAGAAGCCTACAACCTAGCTTTAGTTCTCGAATTAGTGAAAGCCTTAGTGGAGTTTAAGCCTAAGAGGACAGTAGTATTTCTCATAACAGGGGCTCACGGACTGGCTTTAGCAGGAGCTCGCGAATTTGTCTCGGCTCACTTTAATGAATTAGGCACAAGGATAAGGCTAGCCATTGAGCTAGATATCGACTGGACGGGAAAAGAGCTAGCAGCTCAGTACTACGGTCTTTTCTATAGCTTAGTGAGCTTTGTCCCAGGCTATGAGTCTAGGTTTAAGTGGATCAGAGACCGAGTACTCGAGTATTTATCTCTCATAAAAGAGATTACGGGAGAGAATAGTGTAGTATACGATACTTTAGCTCTCACTTACTTTTACTACGAGCCTGTGCCATGTTTTCTCGACTGTGAAGTCTTTACTTTAGCGGGAATCCCAGCTTTTGCTTTTAGAACCTTCTACACTTTCAGACCCTACTTGTATACTCCCTATGATACTCTAGAGAAAGCCGATCTTTCTTCAGCGAAAATGCAGGCAATGACTGCGCTCCTACTAATATGCTGTTTCTTAGAGGATTCAGACACTATGCCCTCTTCTAACCCCGTCACAGCTGGAGTTGGCTACGGCTTTTCTTATGTTCGTGGAAGAGTTTATCGGTACAATAGAACTAAGGGATGGTTTAAGCCAGTAAGCGCTATTGTAGCTTTACCCATGTGGCCTTATAACTTAGGGATTCTCACAGACTTTAACGGAAGCTTCATAGTTAAAGGAGCTAGATACAGTGGATACTACTGGTTTTTAGGCTTTAAGCTGAGCAAAGAGGGATTAGTAGAAGCCGCAAATGAGTACGGAGGACTAGGCCCTGCTCTTCCAATGCTCTTCGGAGTGAGCGTATATAAAGATGTATCTGAAGTCAACTTGAGGATTACTGACTGCGGAGGATTAATTATCATAAATGCTTATGATCCCAGATTCTTCGTCCCCGGCTATCTCTCTTACTCTGTTCTAAATGCTACTCATCACACAGCTTTGATTAGCTGGGGACCGCAATACTGGTACTGGTATTCTCAAACAATTTTACTACCTGCTGGTACTAGGGTCGAAGTATTAGTTAAAAGAGGACTAGATGTTGTAGCTATAATAAATAATGCTTCAGCCGAGAGCCCCCTCGGAACAGGATATCTTGTTAAGAAGGGTAGACAGATACTCATCAAGAACTTTCCTCTTGAAGCCGCGGAAACTTTCTCAATAATACTGGATCATAGAATAAATAGCACAGGTGTATCTAGCCGCAGAGTTAAAGACTATCATTTGGAAGCTAAGAGACTGGTAGGAAGAGCCAAAAAGCTATTAAAGAGTAGAGAATATGGGCTCGCCTATGCTTCTATGATGAGAGCGTGGGCAATGGAAGCACACGCCTATAACTCATTCCATTTCCTGCTGGGAGATACTTGCTTTGCTCTGATAATCCTAGTAATTGTCTTATTTATAGCATCTATGAGGCTTAAGCTCTTCTTCTCTGAGAAAAACAATACAGTAGCTTTCATCTTCTTCACAGCATCTATGCTCATTGTTGTATTATCTCACCCTGCTCTCAGGGCCTGCTCTATTGGAGTATTTATAGTACCATCAGCCAGCGTCCTGTTAATAGTAGTTGTAGTAGTAATCTCTCTCATAAGAACTTTCATGGAGCATGTAATGAAAGTAAAGAGAAGAACTCCAAGATTTATTTCGAAGAGAGCTTCAGCTGAAATAGCCATCTTTTCTCTCATCCTAGCTTTTAGCATATTTTATTCAGTAAATCTAACATATGTTACTCACTTGAGCGAGGCTTACGTAGGCAAAGGTTCCTATAGAGGTATCATGTTGAGAACATTTCCTTGGAAATGTCTCTGTGAAGCTGAGTATGATGCTTTTAGGAGTGAGGTTAAGAGTCTTGGCGGATACTCTTCGATGCGTATATGGATATATCCTCATTATGGAGAAGTGAGAGTGAGAAATACTACCATAGTTAAGGCTTTTCTAGGAGTTAGTGTTGATGAAGCTAAAATTTCTGGTATTAATTCTTTTATAGTTAAAGGAAGATGGTTTAGTAGCGACTATGCCAGGGAGTGTCTGATTAGTCGTTTTCTATCAAAATTCTTAAACGCCTCAGTGGGAGACAAAGTAGTGATTTATGGAGTTAAGCTAAAGGTTGTAGGAGTATTTGATGAGGATAGACTGGCTTCTTTCACGGATCTAGATGGAGAGCCTATTACTCCGCGAGACATAATGATTCCTCGTAGCGAAGAAATACCAGTACATGTCTCGCCGAAATATGTTGTTATTATTCCGGCGGAACTAGCAAGGGAAATGGGAGGAGATATATATAGCATCGCGGTTGCTTTCGAAGATGATACTCTTATACTAAGGTATGCGAGAAACCTAGCCTATATTCTCGATGGAGCATATGTCTACTGCTCGATTGAGGGAAAAGTTCTTATTATAGCTGCACACAACGCCTTAGGCTTCGTCGTCTACAGGCCTAAAGACCTTCTACTGGCTTTTCTCTCGGCTACTGCCATAGTAGCAGTAGCTTTTCTAGAGAAGAAGTTCTTTTTCTCAGACGCTCTTCAGGCGAGCTTTGTTGGTGGAGTAGCAGGATATGTAATGCACTTAGCGCTAGGAAAGCTAGGATTATGTGAGCTAAGCGTTGTAACTGTGGCTCCTCTGTTGAGTTCTATCTCAGGATTTTTGCCGGTTCTCGTAGCTAAAGGGCTAGCTGAAAAAGTGAAGGAGCTGAAGGAAGTCGCTATTGAGGCTGTTCCGAGAGAATATAAAATTAGAGTAGAGGTTGCTCCATCTAAGGCGCTTGAGTTTATTGAGGAGGTAGCCAGAGAAGTCTTTACAGAGGAGCATGGGTATTTAATTAAGCGATGGAGGAGAACAGGGGAGTCTTTCTCTGTACTAGTGCAAATACTGCCGCGAGAGCTGTTTCTCTTCTATAGAATCACGTTTGAGCCAATAATTGTTGATGGAGAAACTTTCATATTAATTGAAGTAGTTGGAAGAGGACTTGGAGCTAGAAGAATTCGCAGGAGAATAATTCCCGATATGATAAAGTTGCTAGAGGCTAAAATAGAGGAAAAGCTGGGTGGGAGCCTTGAAGAATAGCTTAGTGATTTTAACTGTAGTCGCCTTATCAGTCACTATAATTCCTCTTATCCTATACTCTAGTCTGATAGGAGCTGGCTTTACTCAAGTAAACTCGTGGCTAGTAGTGATAGCTGTATCCGAAATAGCTCTATGGCTAGGAAGAAAGCTTAAGCGGGGAGAAGTATTTCTCATACAAGTTCTCTTACCTCTGACTATAAGCCAGGCGCTCTTATTCTACAACACTCTCTACTACAGCTACATAGTGTGGAGCCCCTTTGTCAAAGAGTTCGGGTTCAAGGAAACAGCTTGGTGGTTTCCCTCCACTTCACTTCTTCAAGTAAAACTCAGAACTTTCTTTCAGTCTGACTACTCGCCAATAGTGACGATATTTGTGTTATCGTCTCTACTCAACGTTGTATCAGGACTTGCTTTAGGCTATATGGGCTATGAGCTACTAGTAGTCAGAGAAAAACTAGATTTCCCAATGCAAGTTGCTGTAGCTGAGGGACTTTCAGCTGTTGTAGGAGAAGACCCCGCTAAAGTCAAAATGTTTTCTATTTCCGCTATACTCGGTATAGTTTACGCGTCTCTGGCTACTCTAATACCTATTTTAGCTATGGGGCAGGTTCCAGCTCTCCTTCCAATATTCACTTATGACTTAACGCTCGTGCTCGAGCATTTCATGCCAGGAGCAGCACTTGGAGTAGACTTTAACTTACTGACATTTTCTTCTGGACTAGTAATACCTTTGAGAAGAGCCGCTCTCCTGTTGGCTGGATCTATACTTGTATACGTTATTGGAAATCACTTACTAGTAGTCGCAAGTTACTGGACTCAAAGTCCTATAGGTAGGTGGATGCCAGGCTCTAATCTCTTTTACTGCATTAGATGGTCGTCTTTTAACTTCTGGACTAGCTTCAATATGGGTGTAGCTCTTTCAGCAGCTATTCTCCCCCTGCTTGTCAAAAGAGAGACAGTTAAGGAAGTATTCTTTACAATTACTCGAGCAGCTAAAAGAGAGACAGGCTACGCGTCAAGAGCCCTACTAGTGTTTCTGGGGGTTTCTGCTATTAACATACTGGTGCTAACCGTAGCTCTGCCTAATTTTCCCATATACATACTGGCAGTCTTCATGATACTATGGCCCCTGGTCTCTACTCTAGTCTCAGCGAGCTCTATAGGCTCCTCGGTCTACGGCTTTAACATACCTTATGTTAAAGAAGGTCTGATAATTGCATCTAGATACAAAGGTCTTGATGTGTGGATCTACCCACTAACACTAGATCCTGGAGGAGCTAAATACACCGCGAACTTCAAGACGGCGGTCCTGTGTGGAGTTAAGCCGAGAGATTACATAAAATTCTCTCTGTTAGCGGTTTCAGTAGGCATTATCTTAAGTCTATTTTTCACGTCTTTACTCTGGTACATGCACCCAATACCTTCGTGGAGTTATCCTGCAACTGCGTATAACTGGCAAATATCTACCTATAACTTCCTACTGAATATCTCGTGGATGAGCAGAGGTGAGATCATAAGACCTCACATAATACTTCTCGGAGCTTTAGCTGGAGGAGCTGCCTATATAGTCTCGTATTTCTTTAATAAAGAGCCTCTATTCTTTTCTCTCGTAGCAGGGCTTTCACTAGCTCCTTCAGCAGCCCTAACAACTTTTATAGGGTCTCTAGTTAGTTCTCTGCTGATGGCTAGAGTGTTTAAGGAAAAGTGGGGGGAGTACGTAGGGAGCGTTACTTCAGGGCTTACTGCAGGATGGGGAGCAGTTAGTTCTTTTGCCTCAATAATAGCATTTCTTCAGAGGGGAACATGGGTTCTCCCGTACTAAAGACAATACTAAGGTTCATTAGCCGCAAGGATCTAAGGGATTACGCGTTAGCTATATTTATATCAGTGATATTCTCATCTCTGTCGACTAGAATAGTATGTATTAGAAGTACTGGTTTTGGACTAATGTTACCCATATACTTGAATTCCATAGCAATTTTTCTAATACTATTATTGGCATACTTCTCTGATGTTCTTTCGAAAGCGGGTTTCAGACCTAGTATCGAAGAAATAGCCTACACGTACCTAGTAGTATATATTTCAACTTCTGTAGGTGGATTATGGCTTCTTGCAGGGTCTATAGGAAGAGCTCTTTTTCTAGCCTATCAAGAGCCATTTAAGACTATCACTGAGGGTCTCAGGCCGCCTTTTTGGGCTCCTCCAGCAAAGTGTATAGCTCAGATTCTAACTTCTTCTATTCAGGTAGACTGGTTTCTCTGGATTCTTCCTCTACTCTACTGGTTTATACTTTCCCTTACTGCATGTATTCTCTCTATTTCAGCAGCACGTGTTCTAGCACCTATGCTTATAGATCTAGAGGAGATGCCGTTTCCAACAATAGTTTTATACAGAGGTATAAGAGAGTCTATTAAAGAGGAGGATTTTTTACGAAAAGTATTCTTATTTTCTACAGCAATATCATTTTTAATAAACTTACCGACATTAATAAGACTAGCTGTACCATGGTTTCCCCTACTACCGTTTCCTCAGGCGTACGGCTATACTATGACTATAGATCTCACAGCTATCAGAGAGCTGAGAGTTTTTACTATGCCTAACGCCGTAATAGTACTCTCAGTTAATCCCCTCTGGATAGCTGCCTGTTATCTTTTACCATTAGATACATTGCTTACATGGTGGATAGTCTACGTAGTTCTAAACGTAGTCTACCCGCTGATAGCAGTCTACTTAGGACTACTTCCTCCAATGACACCACCTTTCGGCGCGCAGAAAATATGGGTCTTCCAGAACTTTAAGTATGGTCCTTTAAAACCGTATATTGCTTTCACAGTAGGAGGACTTGCAGCCCTCGGAGTGACAGCTTTCATTAAGCTTCTTATTCTCACTAAACGGACTGCTAAGAAGTTCTCCTATCTTCTCGTCGCCTCGTGTATAGCGCTAGCAGTCTTCTCCTCTATGAACTACTTAACTCTAAGGTCTCTCTCTTTATCGCTAGCAACTTCTTTTATAACTTTAACAATGTACCTTGGAGCTCTCTCCCTGCTAGGCGAGAGCTTCATTATACCTGTTATGCTGTCTAGACCGATGAATGCTGCTCTAGGCCAGTATCTGAGCGAGTATCTTGCACTTAGCTCTCCAGAGGCTTTCTCACCTCAACACATACTAGGAGTTCTCTTACTAGGCGAAGCCTCCTACTCTCTTCTTTCCCCAGGAGTGGCGCTTCTCGAGAGTTTCGCTCTCTTAAGGACCAGACCAGCTGTCAAAAAGAGTCCTAGGGAAATTAGAAGGACTAGAAATAGGCTCGCGAAGCTAGCTATTTTAGTTGTGGCTCTTTCACTCTTCTCTTCCTACTATACAATGATCCTCGTGGCTCATGAGTACAGCATAGCTAATTTACCGGGATTGAAGACAATAATATTCGAGTATGGAAAAGCAGAGGCAGATTTTCTAATGAACGCTGCTAAAATCATGGTTGATGAAAATTGGTGGATAAGCTTCACTATAGGAGCAGTCTCAATAGCTCTGGTCTCTCTTCTACGTCTTAAACTACTAGTATTTCCTCTGTGTCCAGTGGGTCTAGTCTTATCAGCTTCCGAGCTATCTCTCTACGGAATGTGGTTCTCTGCTCTCATAGCATACACATTAAAGAGAACAACTCTAGCTCTAGGAGGACTGAAATTATATATGAGAGAAGGGCGGGCTATAGCGGCTGGTATCATAGTAGGTTATTCGCTAAGCTACATAGTCGCCTCAGCATTAAGCTATGCTCTCTACTTTATCCACTAATAGAACTACTCGACTATAGGGCTCGAAACATTCTTAGGGAATAAAGGCAGAAATAAATACCTGTCCTATGTAGAGTCTCTGTGGAAATTCCACAAAAAATAGCATCTAGGTTACAGCAGCACGTTAAAAGCGAAGTAATAAATATATGCAAAAAAGCTGGGTTAACGAATGTTGCTTACACTAAAGTAGGTATAGTAGAAAGAGAAGGAAAATTCTATCTCTATGTTAAATTAAAGCTTTTAGGAAAGATGCCCTACGAGGTCTTAGACAGTATAGCTAAATTGATGAGAGAGAAGTACGCTAGAAAAATTATGATAGACTCTCCTCATTTACACGCCATAAGGCTGTCTGGAGAAATTAGAAAAGAGGTTTTTAAAGAGTTTAAAAAGCGTGTATAGGACTACTTGATATATTTTAGTACTACTTCACTACCTTTAAGTAACACTTGAATTCTTGAACCAGCTTTAAGACCTAACTTAACTCTGATGTCTTTTGGTATCACTATGCGTCCTTTAGAGTCCATTTTTACCACATAGACGTCTTCCTCCATTTAAATCCCACGCAGTTTAACAAACCTACTAAATATTTTTTCCTATTCTCTTCATGTAACTATTGCTCTCTAAGCGACTACTTAACTAATACTAGAGCTTTACTCTATCTATAACTTTTAAATAATACCATGAAGTCGTATCTTCATGCTCAGTAAATGCGTCTGGAGTTAAGTAAAAAAGCAAGCAGCTCAGGATTGTTCATGTAGGTTCACTTCTTAATTACTAGAGATTTCGGCTAATCATACTTCGAGACAGGCAAGCTTATTACCTAACAGAAACTATTCTATAGGGACACTTAATGAGATTAGAAAGATGTTCAATAGCCTTGTTGCTGCTCATAGTTCTCTCACAATTGCTTCTCTGCTTTCCTCAGTCGAGAAAAATAAAGATAGTCTTTATAGATGAGGAGAGCGGAAATCCTGTTAACGGTGTATTCGTAGTTAAAAGAGGAAGTAAGCTAACTTATGTTAAGACAGGGAGTAAGGGTGAGATAACTGTAGATGAGGGAGCTATAATATATGGTCCAAGAGTATCGAAAAAACCTTACTTTCCCGTTGAAATCATAGCTATAAAGAATGCTACTATAAAACTAAAACGGGCGTATTTTGTTATACTTAAAAGGTACTTAGCAGTACTTGATCCGGTAAAATCTAGTAGAATAGTTATTCCCGTAGGTGTCGTGGAATTTAAAATAAATAACATGTCATTTGGACATGGGAGTTCTGTGAGATACTTAGGGCTCAACTCTTCTACTGGGCTTGCTCCTCTTAGAGGAGGCTTAATGTCAGTAAAAGTCAAAGACTTTTTCATTAACATAAGTTTACCGAGCTTAGATTGGGGAGAGACTTACTTCCTTGATCTTCGTGAAGTGAGTTTAAAGTACAACGAGCTCGCTTTTAATAAGAGCATAAGCTTCATAGAGAAGAAGATAAGTGAATTAGAAAAAGACGGCATATACCTAGGTTTCTGCAAAGTATACTTGGAAGAAGTAAAGAAGTCTTTAGCGGAAGCATTACAGAAAAAAGACATAGAGGATATTTTGCTCGAATACGAGAAGAGCTACCTATTGTATACTAGCATTAAAGAACGCTTAAGCTTTTTCGAGGAGAAAAGCAATGAAGTGGTTCCACTGATGTCAATACTAATAGCTGTTTTAAGCTACTTGATTGCTTCACTATTTTTTGATAAATCATCTAAGAAACTTGTCTTCTACTCGATGCTCTATTATACATTAATATTAAGCCTATTCACAGTATATCCTTTCCTAAGAGAAGGAAATCCGTATTTCACAGTATCACCGATGTTCGTTTACTTATTCACATTGATTCCAGCAGTGCTCTCAGATAAAATCCCAGACTATTATACACAAGAAGGATTTTCCTTGCTCTCTGGAGCTACTGCATCTCTTTCAATGATATTAAGGAGTGCAAGAAGGAGAAGACTAAGAACAGGTTTAACACTCTTTACAGTAGCACTAGTAGCCTTTTCTGTACACACCTTAAACTTAATGACTACGATGTACTGGTCGTTTGAAAAAAAGTTGAAATACTCTGTCTCAGTAAAACCTAATACAGTTCTAGTAGTTAAGCCAAAGTACGGAGACTATCCCTACTCTCCTCTTTCAATAGTTTTCATTAGATTGCTTTCAGAAATAGGTCATACAGAAGCTCTCTGCATTAAAAGAGAGAGTTCTCCTACACTGAAGGAGATAAGGCTTGAGTACAGGGGAAGAGAGACATATGTGTCAGGCGTTATAAGCTATACTAAAGGAGTCACTAAATTTATTCCATTAGAAAGCATTGTAATGAAAGGACGGCTTCCTGAAGAGGGCCTAGAAGTAATGATAAGCAATAACATCGCAAACCTACTGAGCATCAATGTAGATAAAAACATTACTATAGGCAAATACACAGCGAAAGTAGTAGGTATTTTTAGGGGGAAAAGTCTAGATGATCTAAGAGATCTAGATGGAATGAGCATTACACCCACAGTAGTCATTCGCGAAGGAGGAGCGAAGACTGTTGAAAGGCTGTCTGGTGACTCTATAATTATATGTTCTGATGAACTAGCTTCTCTACTCAAAATTCCTCGCTACAAAGTTTACATAAAGCCTAAAGAGAATCCCTTCTTTTACGCAGAGAAAGTAGCTTTCATATCAGATTCATGCACATATGTGTTTTACAAAAACACTGTGAAGTACTATACGGTAGCACCAGTAATCATAGTTAAAGGAGAAAGCCTAGTAGTTCCACTAATTATAGCTATACTTACAGTTTTTGTGTCAATTATGGAAAATGTCTATGAGAGGAGAAAAGAAATAGAAATACTATCGTCTTTAGGGCTAAATCCATCACATATAGCATACCTATTCTCCCTTGAGGGCATAGTGCTCGGCTACGTGGGCTCTGGTATAGGTCTCTTATCAGGATTTATAGCATTTAAGTTACTTAATATGAGCAGTGTAGTAATTCCAGTAGACTTTAAGCTGTCAATCTACGAAATACTGTTTACAGTATTTCTAGCAGTTGGGGTCTCTTTACTAGCTGCTCTCCCACCAGCCCTTAAAGCATCTACATTAGTTACTCCTAGTTTAGAAAGAAGATGGAAGTTGAAGGAAACTAAAGAGTTTATGGAGGAAGGAATTACAGAAAGGCTACCTGTCAGAATACCTTTAGGTAAAAGCAGAGACTTTGTAGACTTCATACTAGGAAGATTTAGAGAATTGAGCTTCGGGCTTACACAAAAAGTAGAAGTAATGTCTATTGAAGAACTTGGAGACAGAGAATACAGGATATCATTCAAATACTACAGGGGAAGCGACATAAGCTACCAGGCATGTTTCACTGAAAATACCCTGGAGGTCTACAAGGTCTCAGAAGACACTTATGGTGTGAAAGTGACATCTAGGCCTGTGACGCAGCATAGTAAGCTTGGTCTATACTATGTACATGAAACACTATCCTTCTTAAGAAAAATAGCACTTGAGTGGAGTTCAAGGGCTCTTAGAATAGTAGTAGCGCTAGGCGAAAATCCCTCAACACTATATACTGTTATAAAACACCTAGACCCCTATGAAGTAATAGTTGTTACTGAAGCAAGAAACTTAAAAACCGTAGAATACGTTAAGAAAGCATTAATGGAAGAAAAGAGGAGAACTCCCGCTATAAAAACTTACTTAATATCAAGTCTAAAAGACATAGAAAAAGTACTGTCGGAGCTAAGCTATTATATAAGAGAGTCTCAATACACAGTAATCAGCTATGATTCAGGGCTTGCTGGAGTACTACTATCCATAGCGTCTAGTGCAGTCCGCAAAAAAATACTTCTATTAACTGATAAGCGTAGCTTACGTGAAAAAATAGCGTATCCACTTAAGGAAGCAGAGATCTCCGAAATATCGCCTCTCGAAATAGATAAGATGCTAGAAAAAATTAAGACTGAATAACTTTTATAACAAGGCATTGTGTATAGTAATGGTAATATGAGTAGGGAGCTCACTTATATGAAGTTTAAAAGCCTAGAGGACTTGGTAAAACTAATAGTAACTAGCCAGAGACCACTACTTTTTCACAGCAAGTACGGGGAAAACAAGCATATTTACTATATCTACGGAACAGCTGGTCAGAGGCTAATAATATACTATACGGTACTAGAAAAACCAATAGAAAAGAAATATATTTACTATAGCGTACTTGAAGGAAAAATCTCTTTCGGCGACGAGCTTAACAAGGACACAAGGTTCGTCAATATACCAGTAATAGAGGTCGAAGATGAAAACATATTAAAGGAAATACTGTAATTAACACTGAAGTGATGAATATGCAGCCCTCTGAGCGGTGAGGACGTTACTAGGGACTGATACCTTTTTCAAGCCTACTTCTAAATAATATGCTCTTACTCTGTATTTTCAGCAGATTTTCTTCGATTTTCATAGTCTAAGTCAAAATACCTGCTATTTCTACTTTCTCGATTTTACTGAAAATCTTAGGCGATATTCTCTATGTATTTTAGTATCCTAATACCTATGTGAACCATGTTCATAAACTTGCTAGTAAGAAATACTGGCTATTTAAAAATACTTATGTGAAGACTCTAGTTCTGTTCATGTCTAAAGGCTTAAATTCTCTTTAAGGGAGTTATTTTTGTGAAGCCTTTAAAACTAGGTCTTATTGGAGCCGGAGTAGGAGCAGACTTTGTCGCTAGGGCGGTCTCAGTAATAAAGGAGGAAAATATAGTAGAGCTAGTAGCCGTAGCTAGTTCACATCCTGAGAGAGCTAAGGCTTTTGCAGAAAAACACGGGATTCCTAATTGGTATTCTGATTACAAAGAGATGTTGAGGAAAGCTGGTATAGAGGCTGTAGCGATATGTACTCCTCACTACCTTCACTTCCCTATGGCTATAGATGCTATTGAAGAGGAGCTCCATGTTCTAGTAGACAAACCCATGGCTATCAGCATCAGAGAAGCAGATGAAATGATCAGAAGGTCGGAGAAGAAGGGAGTAAAACTAGGAGTTATTCTCCAGAGCCGCTTTGACCCCAAGTTTAGGAAAATGAAAGAACTAATAGACTCCGGTGAACTAGGCAAAATAATTCTCGGCGAAGCTGTAGTCAAATGGCATCGTACTCAAGAATATTACGATAAAAGTGTTTGGCGTGGACGATGGGCTACAGAAGGCGGAGGAGCTCTGATAAATCAAGCAATACATACAATCGACCTATTAATATGGATGCTCGGTGAACCAGACTATCTATGGGCACAAATAGACACAGTAGCACACAACATAGAGGTAGAGGACTTAGCCACAGCAATAATTAGGTTCAAGAATGGAGCACTAGGGGTAATTGAAGGAAGCACTGCTACTTACCCAGGTTTCCCGACTCGCTTAGAGGTTCATGGAACTGAGGGAGCTATATTAATTGAAGGCGAGACAGTTAAATTTGCTGAAGCTAAAGGCAAGAAACTAAAAATAGAGGAAGAAAAGACAGGGAAGTTGGCTTCATGGGCTAGACCAGAGCTCGTACCTCCTGAAAACCACGCTAGACTAATAAAAGACTTCGCTCTAGCAGTAAGAGAAGACCGTAAACCTTACATAGATGGCTATGAAGGCAAGAGGGCCGTCGAAGTAATATTAGCAATATACGCTTCAGGAAAGAGAAACGAGCTAATAAGATTCCCCTACAAAGACTACTAAAGAGCTTCTCTAAATATTATTTTAGCTATTTATTTAATGTTATTAAACATAAAAAGTATAAATGCATTATATTTTACAGTAATAAAGTTATTTAGTAAATAAAAATTAAATTAAATTTTAAGATTTACTTAAAGGTATTTACCGCAGTTATAGCAGTACCAGCGTTTATACTGCTCAATCCATGTAGCGGGTTTACCACATGTAGGACAAATAGGAGCCTCCTTTTTCTTACCAAATAGTCCAAAACCCTTTTTCTCTTGAGGAGCTGCAGTTGGCGCTGTTGGAGTAACAGCTGGTGCTGCTGGAGCAGCTGGTGCTGAAGGTATCTCTACCTTTTCTTTCAACAGAATGATATCTCCTATTTTAGACACGTTTTCCCACGAGACTTCAATTGTAGCTCCCGTTTTCGCACGTATTATTAAAGTGAACGTTGCTTCGCCTGGAACGAGCCCAAGATCCACTACGTCTCCGACGTACTCAGCATCGGGGTCGTATACTTTCATACCTATTATTTTTGATCTAGGAATACTTTTTTTCTCGCTCATTTTCCTCGTAATAACTTATGAAAGCGTAGAATTTAAACTTATTGAATTTAATATGTATACTGATGATGATTCCTAAGGAATGGCTTAGGCGTAAGAAGGAACGTTTAAAGCGAATAGAAAGAGATAAGAGTATAGGTTATTTTGATGAAAAAATAGATGAGTTGGTTAACTTAATAAATGCAGTACCCGACTTAAGTACCACCAGTAGTTGTAGCGGTAGAATAATTTTCTATGAGTCTGAGGGTCCCTGGGGCTTTGGCCACGGAGAAATTATAGCTAAATTCCACGACATTATTACAGAGGAGCTGTTAGAGAATGTTCTGAAAAAGCCTGTAAAGAAAATTCTATGGGCATCTGCTCAAGGACCAATAATTCATGTCGCCTGCAGGGACATATATTCAGCGAGCTGGCTCAATAAGCTGGCTAGAAGAGTAGGATTTAAGCATGGTGGAATAATTTCGGTAGAAGATGAAGTAGTACTGGAGTTAAGAGCAGTGGATAGAGTAGATATTCCTCTTAAATATCGTGAAGCTCTATTAGTGAACGATCTGAGTGTGATAGCTGATATCTTGAACAGTGTTCTAAAAAGGGGATGGGAGAAGATAGAGAAATTGTCTAGTCTTTTATCAAATATAGATGAGTATGAGTTTTTAAGAGAGAAGTAGTGTTAAGGAGCTGAGCATACTTTGCTAACGTAGTTTAGTGCTCTTTCGATAAGCTTATTGTATTCTCCTAAAAAGTTTTCAGGCTTTAGAAGTCTAACTAAATCTTCTTTGCTGAGGTATTTTCGAATAAAGTCATCTTTTTCTAAAACTTCTCTGAAACTTACCTTCTGTACAAGAGACTTCTCTACGAGTTTCTTCACATGAAAGTAGGCCTTTCTCCTGTCTACACCTCTATAGAAGAGCTCTGCTACAATAGCTTCTGAGAAAGCTCTGCCGTCTGTTAACCATAAATTCTTGTTGATGTTTTCTGGAAATACCTTAAGGTTTTCTATGACATTAGTAATAGATAGTAGCATTTCATCTAAAATTATGAGTGATAGCGGTATTATGAAACGTTCGCAGGAAGAGTTTGTTAAGTCCCTCTCATGCCATAGAGGGATGTTCTCTAAAGCGGGAACAGTGAATCCTCTCAGCACTTTAGCTAAGCCTGAAACTTTCTCACATGTAATAGGATTAGTTTTATGAGGCATAGAGCTACTTCCAACCTGTACTCCGTACTTAAAGCCCTCGGCTACTTCCATGATTTCAGTTCTCTGAAGATTTCTTATCTCTGTGGCTATTCTGTCTAAACTTGAGGCTGTTAATGCACACCACAAGACGAGTTCTGCGTAACGGTCTCTATCAAGGACCTGTGTATAAATCTCTGCTGGAGGAAGTTCTACGTACTCTGCGAACTTTTTCTCTATGCTTAGACCTAAGTCTCTGTAGGCGGCCATAGTTCCCACTGGTCCTCCTAGTTTACACACTAAAACTCTTTTCTTTAGCTCACGTAGTCTTTCCAGGTTTCTAGCTACTTCACATGCGTATACCGCGAACTTAAATCCGAGAGTTATGGGTGAAGCATGTTGCCCGTGAGTTCTGCCAATCATTACTAAGTCTCTATATTTCTTCGCTTTCCTCTTTAACAGTAAGGCTAAACGCCTTAACCTTCTCTCAATTATGGTTAAAGAGTCTCTGAGCTGCATACTGGTGGCTGTGTCTATTATATCGTTACTGGTAGCTCCGAAGTGTAAATATTTTCCATAGTCTCCTGAGACCTCGTAGAGGGCCTCAACGACTGCCATTAACTCGTGCTTTATTTTCTTCTCGATTTCCTTAACTCTATTTAACTTTACTCTCTGAGCAGCTTTTTCCACAGCTTCCCCTGCTCCGGGAGGAGCTAGTCCGTGGTCTTCAAGAGCCTTTACTAAGGCAATTTCGGCTTTAAGTAGGTACCTCAGGCGGCTTTCCTCATCGAAAACAGCCTTGATTTCGCTACTGCCGTACCTACTTGTATCCACGGGACAGATAGGCATAGTTAAATCACGTGTCTGTCTATAAGAAAATGTCCGCTGAAATATAGCTTAGCCTTTAGTTTACGGTCATATATAGTGTAAAAATTGAAAATTTAAAAAGGCACAAAGATTATTTATTCGCTCTGAATAAATAAATGGAATGAAGATATCAGTACTGAGCAGAGACGATGTGTGTGGAACCGCCATACTAGTTGAAGATAAAAACAAATCTATTTTAGTCGACTTTGGGCTTAAAGTTCACGAAGAGGAAGAAGGGGTTATTTTAGGCGGAGCACTTAAAGACTTAAGAAATATTGTTAGCAAGATTAAGGGAGTCTTTATCACGCACGCCCACCTTGATCATACAGGCGCCCTCCCTCTTCTATGTAAGTGGGGCTATGATGGCTTCATATACTCTACTGAGCCCACACGTCCTCTCACTAAGAGGCTCTTACTGAACAGTGTTAAGGTTTCTAGGAATAAGCCTTTCTTCACGGTAAGAGATATTCTAGTAGCAAGAGAGAGAATGCGGGCAGTAAGGTTTTTTGAAGAAGTTGACCTCAGTGGAATTAAAGTAATTTTTTACAGCTCTGAGCACATCATAGGCTCAGCAATGGTATTTATTAAAGGGGAGAAGAGAGTTCTCATAACTAGTGACTTCAAGTGGGAGAAGACTATGCTTCACCACGGTGTTCAGAGTAAAATAGCGGGGTCACTTATTTATGAAGAGCTAGAGCGCTGCGACTTAATGATAATGGAATCTAGTTATGGTAATAAAAGGCTTCAGGGACTTAAAGAACTCACGCTTAAGCTTTCTAAAGAGATTTCTAGTACTGTAGATAAAGGAGGAACAGTATTAATTGTAACAGGAGCTATAAATAAGCCCGCAGAAGTTGCTTTAATGATTAAAAGGGGTGTTGAAAAAAATATTATTCCTAAACACATTAAAGTCTACATAGACGGACTCGCTGCAAAGTTCTATGACATGTTAATAACATTTAGACGCTTTACTCGAGTGAAAAATAGTAGAGTACTAAGCAGAGCTGTAAAAAAGGTCTCTCTCGAGGAGAGAGAAGAGCTCATAAGCAATAATGAGCCTAAGGTTATAATTTCAAGTGGAGAGTACTTAGGAGGAACCACTAGTCTCTACTATTTTAAGAAGTTAGCTCAAGATCCTAAGAATACTATCATTTTTGCTTCATCGAATATTCCTGAAGGAACTCTAGCACATACAATAGTTTATGGAAAGCAACACAGGGTATTCATTGAAGGCGATTCCGTTAGAATAAACGCCAGAGTAGTTACTATTCCTATATCTCTTCACAGCGACTATCGCGGACTAGTACAGTTTGTGAAGTTAATTAAGCCTAAAAAGTTAGTCTTAATTCACGGTAGCAAGGAGTCTAAGGAATTCCTTGCACGTTACCTAAAAAACTATGACCCCGTAATAGCAAGTGAAGTGAGGCTGAAAATATGAGCTTAGTCTTAGATCCCTACATATTAGTCAATTTAACAAGAAAATTCTATGTCCGACTTAAAGGAAATAGCAAGGAGCCAAAAATAGCTAGAGGAAAATATCTTATCGAAAATTCAAGCTGTGCTGAGGCCTTGAGAGAAGCTCTCTTAAATGATAATAAAATCAAAAGCATAATATTATATGTTTATAGAGACCGCGTGAAAATAGTGCTTAAGACTGTTGAAGGAGAGTATGTTCATTTACATGGGAGCCCGACAGTCTATGAAGTAAACACAATATTTTCTACATGTAAGCTTCCAATAAGATTACATAAAAAACCAGGCCCTGTTTTAACGAAAATTATAAGGGGGGTGTCACACGATGTGTTCTACCTTACTAAGCTTAAACCGAGTATAATTAAGCTCATAGCTAAGTGGGCGGAAAATCATCCTGGACACAGGATCAAAGTATATTGCTGGTCTAAAAGATACGCTAAGATAGCGAGACTAATCTTCTGTAAGAGACGCAACGTTAAAATCATATTTATTAAAAGTGAACACTACAGGGGAAGCTCTAGAGGGAGATGAGATTTCTCGAGTAAGATGTCTCCTTTTCTGTTCATGACTACATTAAACGCATAAGCTTCTACACCTTGAGACAGAGCAGATCTGAGAAGTCTACCGTATTCTGGTGAAATCTCAATGAATGGTCTGAAAGCCCTTACTCCTGGAAAAGATGCTGCAAACACTACTACACTTCTGTAGCCCATTTTCCTAAGTCTTATCAAAGTATACAAGTGCCTTATTCCCCTAGGTGAGGGCGCGTCAGGGTACATTGCATAAACTCCGTTAGAGTGGACTGCGCTTTTAAGTTCGATAAATCCTATGAAGTCGCTCGATTTAATTAAGTAGTCTAGAATAGACTCATAGGCTCGTGGATTTCGCTTAACTATAGTCCAGTTTTTCATCCAGGGGAAAGTATCTTTATGGGCTAGCTTCTCAAATATCTTCATGTGAAGAGAAGTATCTAAAATCGAGTACAGGCCTCTTTTCACTTCAACACAGAGCAGAATATATCTAGTCTTTCCTGTACTCTTTGGAATACAGAAGGCTTTCGCGCCTTTGTTAAGCAAGCCAGCTAATCTCCCAGTGTTTCTGAGGAGAGCTCTGTGGATGCTATTCTCGATGTTCACTAATACGGTAAACAGGGTCTCTCTTCTGAGTATTCTACATTCAACTACTCTCGGTAGCTGAAGTATCTTTACCATTAGTCTCTTCTCTAGCTGAACAGATATTTAAGTATTCACAGTACTCGCATAGTTTAGACTGTTCTGGCTCTGGGATAGCTCCCTTCTTTAAGGCGTCCGAAAACTTCTTCACTCGCTGTAATAGGCTAGCTATAGCTTCTTCGTCTCTAGCTATCTCATACGCTTTAACGCGCCCATCGCTTCTGCTGACATATACTATATATGCTTTAGGCTTGTTGAAAAGCCACATGTATAGCTGAGACTGCGCGACATGACTGTCATAAGGCTGCTTCGGAATACGCGACACTGTCTTGAATTCTATGAGAGAGTCTTCTAAGAGCCTGTCTACTCTACCTCTGATTTTAACTCCCTCATATTCTCTTTCTACTAGCTCCTCGCCAGCACCTAGAGGAAAGCTCTCTTTCAGCAAAAAGTGGGCGCCATCGCCCATCACCATTAAGACTACTTTATTGTCGCTTGGAGGCTCAGCTAAAGTACGCCGATACCAGCTTTTTCTAAGACACTGGGTTATCTCAGTAACATAAACTATATCGCTCGGTGGAGGAAATCCTCCTCTATCCTCCTCCCATGCTCTCCTAAAAGAAGTGTAGACTATTTTTTCGAGAAGCTCGCCGCTTATCATCACTACTTAGATTTACTTATAAAAATATTAGATTATTCTCAGAGGGTGGCGAAAGTAGTCTTAGACTGCCTTGTAACCCTCATCAAAAGCTCTGAAGTTCACTTCAAGATATTTATGCTTAATGTTCTTCTTAAGAGACTCTAGTAGCTCTTCTTTACTGAGGGGGAGTATACCTAGCTTGGCTACTGAGCCTAAGATCACAGTATTTGCTATTAGACGCGGTCCCAGGGAGTCTGCTATCTTGTTTGCTGGAATGAGGTAGAGTTTTCCTGTATTTTCTTCAATTAGCTTAACTATCTCTTCTTTACTGGGGACACTCACTCCGGGGACATTAGGGGGGTAAATCCAGTCATTTGAGATGACTATTCCTCCTCTCTTCAGCAAGTAGAGGTATCTAGTACACTCTAGAAGTTCTAAAGATATTAGAGCTTTAGCCATGCCATGGGATGGTCTGGGACAATCTACGTCACCATATCTTATGTAGGTTACAACACTTCCTCCTCTCTGAGCCATTCCATGAACTTCAGCCACTCTAACTCTGAGACCCTTTTTCACTAGAGCGTAGCCTATTATTTTAGCCATTGTTAAAATACCCTGTCCTCCAACACCTGAGATTACTATAGTCTCCATCATTTTCTCACCCTTATAGCTCCAAACGGACATATTTGTGTGCAAACATTGCATCCAAAGCAGAGACCTTCATCTATCTTTACTTTACCATCCTCGACGATAAGCGCGGGACACGCAAACGTGTTTACACAGACCATACAGCCTCTGCAGTCTTCTACTACTGGCGGTTTTCCTCTGAGACCTTTCCTAGCGGCAACTAATGCACATAATCTTCGTGCTACTACTACAGCAGGCTTTCTCTCCCTTTTCGCGTACTCCAGGGCGTCCTTAATTACTTGAATAGTTTCCTTCAAGTTATAGGGATCTACTACTCTGACGAACTCTACTCCGCAGGCCCGTGAAATATCTTCGATTTTAATGACCTTAGACCGCTTGCCTGTAGCTGTCATACCTGTGCCTGGATGAGGCTGATGTCCTGTCATCGCTGTTACCCCATTATCCATGACTACGGCGACCAAGGGTGCTTGTATGTAGACAGCATTAATTAAGCCAGGAACCCCAGCATGATAGAAGGTGGAGTCTCCTATAGTTGCTACTACTGGTTTTCCAGTAAATCTAGCTATTGCAGCGCCTTCTCCTATACTAGCGCCCATGCATGTTGAGGTGTCTTGTAGCTGGAAAGGTGGATTAAATCCTAGGGTATAGCAGCCTATGTCCCCAGTGCACGGGATACGCTCTCCTAGTTCTTTCATAGCTTGCTTAATTGCGTAAAAGGTAGCTCTATGAGGGCATCCAGGACACATTGTAGGAGGTCTAGTGGGTATTTTTCCAGATAACTTTTCTTCAAGAGATATGCTTTCAGAGGGCTCTTTTACTTCTACTCCAACCAGTCTTGCTACAGCTCTCATAACTGAGAATAAGTCTAGCTCTCCAGCTACGGGCAGGTAGTCTCCCTTACCGTGCACAGGAATCTGTACTCCTAGATCAAATAGCTTTTCCTTAACCCTCCGGAGGACGAAGGGATCTCCTTCCTCGACAACGAGTATTTTCTCGACGCTTTCTATAAATTTCCTAAAGAGCTTAGCAGGCAGAGGATTTGAAGAAGCTAGTTTCAGTACTCTCACTTTACCCCATAGCCCTAAAGCCTTTAGTGCGTCACGAGTATACGCGTATCCTATTCCAGAGGCTATTATACCGACTTTTCCTTCGCCCTCAAGTCTATTAAACTCAAATGACGATAGAACATCTTCTAGTTTCGTTATTCTTTCAAGCATTTTGACTCTAAGTTTTCTCGAGTTTACTGGAAGAAGAACCCAGCGAGAGGGATTGTAAGTAAACTCAGCTTTTCTCTCAATTCTACGGATCTCGCCTAAGACAACGTCTCCCCTAGTATGGCATATTCTAGTAGTTGCTCTAAAGAGAACAGCTGTTTCGTATTTCTCAGAGAAATCATAAGCGGTAGTCAATAGGTCTTTAGCTTCCTGAGGACAGTAAGGCTCAAAGCAGGGAATATATGACATGAGACTGTAGTATCTGTTATCCTGTTCGTTCTGACTACTGTGACACCCAGGATCATCCGCTGAGACTACTACTAAGCCTCCTCTCACTCCACTGTAGCCTATAGACATAAAGACATCCGCCGCCACGTTCAGTCCCACATGCTTCATTGTTGCTAGAGCTCTGAGCCCGCACATCGACGCGGCATAGGCTGTCTCTAGTGCGACTTTCTCGTTAACGCACCAGTCGACTATCATTCCGATTCTGTCGGCTACTTTAGCTAAAGTGTCTATTATTTCGGTAGAAGGTGTTCCGGGATATCCAGCAGCTACATGTACTCCTGCTTCAATAGCTCCTCTAGCGATAGCCTCATTGCCTAAGAGAAGAGCTCTCTCTCCAGGTGATCCAAGTATCAAATTTACACCATGTCTCTATTGTATATGAGTTTAATTTGTCTTTTTATGAAAAATAAGCGCATTTGCCTCAAAGTTTCTTGACAGAACTTAAGCATTGCTTTAACAAAGTATTATATAAGAGAGTTAAAAGTCAGCGTACCGACCCGCATGATCTGCCATATCTTTTCTTAGACATACAGCTTCCTTTTGCTGAGAGACTAGCTTTAAATAAAGGAGTCTCTTCTATTAGGTGAGCTTAATGCAAAAGAATATCTCAGTATCTATAAGACTAAGCTATATACACGGAGAAAGACTTGTGGAAGAAACTCCTAGAGAGCTTCAAGTACAGCTTCAAATGGCTCTACCTAGCGGAGAAATAGTGCTTAAAGAGAATAAACTTGAAATTCCGTACCTAGTCTCCTTAGCAACTACTCCGCCAGCGGCAAATATCACTGTTAAAGGAGTAGTTTTGATTAGTGGAGATAAATCAGAGTTAAGGAAGCTGAGAGAGGAGATAAAGAAGAAGAAAGTGCCTCCATTCATAATGAATACTTTAATGCAGTTTGCTTTCTTTGAGATAATGTTACTGGCTCGTGAACTAGGGCTACCTCCTCCAGTACCTATTCCTCAAATTTCTCCTAAGCAAGTGAAAACAGGAAAACCACCATATATAACCTAAAGCTAAAGCTATAGGTAGTTCGTTCAATAAAGTTTTTAAGTAAAGAGCTTACTCTTCTATAGGTGTCTTAATGACCTTAGCGCTAGGCAAAGTACCATACTCTCTCCTTGAGAAAAAAGTGTTCACTAGGTTAGGTGTAAAAGACGAAGCCGTTATTCTAGGACCTGGAATAGGGCTAGACTCAGCTGTAATAGACTTAGGGCCGAGAGTTCTAGTTATTCACTGTGATCCTATCACCGAGGCTAAAAAGCGTATAGGATGGCTTTCAGTTCACATATCAGCTAACGACGTAGCTGTATGCGGAGCGAAACCACGGTGGCTTCTTTCAGTGATTCTACTCCCAGAGGGTTCAGATGAGTCAGTATTAGATGAGATAACAGCTGACATAGATAGGGCGGCGAAGGAAATTGAAGCCAGCATTGTGGGGGGGCATACTGAAGTAACTCCAAGGCTGGATAGACCAATGGTCATAACTACTGCTGCTGGAATAGTATCTAAGAAAAGACTTGTTACAGCAACAGGAGCTAAGCCCGGAGACTTAGTTATAGCTACGAAGAGTGTGGGAATAGAAGGTACAGCTATTATTGCAGAAGATTTCGAGGAAGATCTAAGGAGTAGAGCCATACCTGTTAGAATAATTGAGAGAGCAAAGACGTTCATAGAGGATATAAGCATAGTGAAGGAAGCCATCGCAGCCATCCATACAGGCGGAGTTACTGCAGCACATGATCCTACCGAGGGAGGCTTTATAGGAGGACTAGTAGAGCTTGCAAAGGCCTCTAATGTTATGATAGAGGTTCATGAAGATAAGATACCGGTTAGGAGTGAAACTAAGGTGATATGCGAGGCATTAAGTATAGATCCCTTCAAACTAATAAGCTCAGGTTCTCTGATACTTACGGTAAAAGAAAACATGTTTGAATCAGTAATGAGTGCTATCAGAAGAGAAGGAGTAGATGCTTATATGGTAGGAAGAGTAGTAGAGGGGAGCGGAGTAAAATTTTATAGAAAAAGCGGTAGCGTTGAAGTATACGAGGAAATGATAATAGATGAAATCACAAAGCTATGGGAGAGAGAAAAACATGATAGCATTTATTAGTAAGAATAAAAATAATAAGAATGTGGATAAGCTACAGCTAATCAAATGTCTTTATAACTTAAGCGACCTTGACATTAAAGTATACAAGACGCTTGTAGAGCTAGATGGTGCTACAGTTAAAGAGCTAGCTGAGAGACTAAACTACAGTAGGTCTTCTATACAGAAATCACTTTACAAACTTATTTCGAAAAAGCTTGTTGAAAGAAAGAAGATTTTAGGTAAAAGAAACTACAAGTATCTATACTTTCCTATTCCTCTTACAATATCTCCAGAGCTAGAGAAAGCTATTAAGAGGAGTAAAGAAGGTGAGGAGAAGCATTAAAGTAGTTTTATATGTTTAGCTAGAAATCCTTTTCTGTGTGGAAAGTAGGATTTAGTGAAGTAGATGTAACTCCACCTCTAGACCTAGAGCTATGGGGCTATGCTGGAAGAATATCATTTGTGCCTAGAGGTGTACATGATCCGCTTAAGGCACATGCTCTAGCTTTATCTCTAGAAGGAAATATCTTTGTTCTAGTTTCAGTAGACATTGGTGCAGTGCCCTTTAGAGTTGTTAGAAATGTGCGAGAGAGACTTAGGGACATGTATGGACTACCCGAGGAAAACGTCATGATTGCTGCTACTCACACGCACTCAGGACCAGCCGTTACTCCATTGAGAAGAGCTGGAGAAGCAGTTGACGAAAACTATGTATCTGTCTTTGAGAGGAAAATATTTACTGCGGCTAAAGAAGCTATAGAAAATCTATCTAATGGGACTATCTACTACTCTAAGGGAGTCGCAGAGAATTTGTCTTTCGACCGTAGGAGAAAGAGCGAACCTGCAGACAAAGAAGTCATAGTACTATCCTTCTTCAAAAATGATAAGGCAATAGGATTTGTAGTAAACTTTCCGTGCCACCCAGTATGTCTAGGGGAAGATAATCTGCTAGTAAGTGCAGATTACCCTCAGTATCTGTACGCTACTCTCAAGAAGGTTTACGGGGAGAACACAGGAGTACTGTTCTTGACCGGAGCTTGCGGCGATATAGACCCTGTTTGGAGAGGTCGAGGCTACAGATATGCTGAAAGAATGGGTAGAGCTATAGCTGGAGAGGTTATTAAGATTGTAGAATCCAGTAGGGAGGAAGTATCGGAGGAACTTAAGGCGACAAAGGATATAATCGAACTAGATACGGGGCAGCTCCCTGACTTAAGTGAACTTATTAAAGAGAGGGATAGACTTATTGATGAAATAAGTAGACTGAGAAGAGAGTTTGCTGTAGTTACTTCAATAAAAGAAGCACTTGAGCTACACTCTAGGGAGGCTTTTCTATCGTGGACACTAGACGCTATTAAGGCAGTCGAAAAAGGATATAAGTCATCTAAATATCTGCTAGAAATCCATGTAGCGAAAATAGGGGATCTGTACCTCGTAGGCTTATCTGGAGAGACTTTTGCCGAAATAGGTGTTAAAATAAAGGATGCTTGCGGAGGAAAAGCGGTTGTAGTGAGCTATGCGAACGGAGACATAGGATATCTGCCTACAGACGAGGCCATAAGAGAAGGAGGGTATGAGGTAGAAAATGCTTTCAAATATTATAAAGAGTACCCATATCCTCCTAAAGAAAGCTGGGAAAAGAAGATATTAGAAACAGTCTCTGAGCTAGTCTCCCGGCTTAAGTAGCTTCTCAGCTAATTTCCTACAAGTCGTTACTTCTACTTTCTCTAGCTTCTCAGCCAGTCTTAAGAGCCCATCAAGCACTCTTATTCTACTGCCTCTGCCTATCACTTGAGGATGAGCTGTGAGGACAAATAATGTCTCATTTTCAATGCACCACTCGAGCTCGTATGTCCACGACCTTAGGACAATATCTGGTGGAAACTGTTTTTCTTCGAAGAGAACCCAGTCGTCTAAATGGTAAGATACAGGTATTTCGACAAGCTTTCTGCTTCCTAGCTCTAGTGTGTAGGCGAAGTCACTATCCATTAAGCTACTATCGTAGATAAAGCCTTTTAATGCTAGTAGTTCTAAAAGCCACTTTTCCAGCCTCCAGTAAGGTGCTCTAAAACCGATTACAGAGCCAAACTTGCTCAGAATATTCTTGCTCTTAGTTAAGACTTCCTCAGCCTCACTGGCGCTTAGCTGGCTGAAGTCTTCGTGAAGATATCCGTGTGACGCTACTTCATGTCCTCTCCGAGCTATTTCATATACATCTTTCTCGTGCATCTCAGCTACATAGGCTGAAATAAAGAAGGTTGCCGGAATCCTCCTTTTGTCTAGAACCTGAAGTATTTTATAAAGACCGGTCTTTACTCCATATAGTCCTCTAGTCACTTGTACATAGTCTCTCTTTTTTAAGATATAAGGTGCTTCTCCGTCGAGATCGAATGTTAAAAGCATGTAAGCCGGCATTTTCTCAGCCTTACTTAGTTAAGTCTAGTTCTCCCTTAAGGACTCTCTCAGTTTCCTTTGGTGTTAAAGTAGTTCTCGCACTGATTTTGTAGTGCCAGTCGTAGCAGCACCATCTAATAATCTTGACCTTAGCTCCCTTAAGCGACTCAGGAAGTTTTTCATGAGGAGTTCTCTTGCTAAAACCTATTAGCTCTACAGTAAAAATACATTTCTCCCATTTCTCTCCGTTTCTTTCTCTATACTCGCCAGTTCTCTCGATCTCTACTACTATACCCTGAAGCTTTCTCACGTCTACTCTACGGAATGTCGGTAAAAAAGTATTCGCGTAATTATTTTATTTGATTAAAGTAGTTAGGGTTAGGTAAAATGAACAGTAGAGCACTAGTAGAGAGCGCTCTTGCAGGGGACCTTCTCAGCGAAGTACCTGTAGCACCTCTCATAGGAGGACATTCAGCTAAGCTATATGGAGTCTCTCTCAAGGAAGCTTACAGGAACCCTGATCTCATGGCAAGACTTCAAGTAAAAGCTGCGAAATACTACGACATAGACATAGTCTTCCACTATATGGACACTACTCTAGAGCCAGAGGCTTTAGGAGTGAAAGCAGGGCTCAGAAATGGTCTTCCCACAGTACTTGAACACTTAATATATCTCCCCGAGCCCGTATTCGAGGAAAAAGGAAGAATGAGTGTTTTCGTAGAGGCTCTAAAGAAGATCTCTGAGGAACTGTCAGCAGAGAAGATTATTGGAGGCTATGTGCTAGGTCCCTTTACGCTAATATGTCAGCTGCTCGGTTTATCTAGAGTATTTGTCGAGGTTATGAGGGGAAAGGGCTCATTTGATGAATCCTACTTAATGAAGTTAGCTAACTACAGTAAGGGGTACGTGGATCTGCTAGTAGACCGAGGCAAAGCTGACTTAATAATGGTATTAGAGCCCTGTTTATCTCTAGTTAGACCGAGCATATTTCAGAAGTATGCTCAGAGACCTCTAGCGAATCTGCTTCAATACATTAAGAATAGGGGAGTAATATCAGCTTTACATGTATGCGGGAGATCAGGTAAAGTACTGCCCTACTTTAAGGAACTAGCCTTCGATATTATTCAAATAGACTGCTTTATCAAAATAAGTGATGCTAAAGGACTACTCCCTGAAAAATGTATCCTAGGTAACTTAGACACTAAACTATTCACAGATGCTGAGCCTCATGAAATTATTGAACAAGCGAAAATGTGTATAAAGGAAAGTCAGTGTAGAAAGCATATATTAAGTGCGGGATGTGAAGTTCCTTTATCCTCTAAGCCTGAAAACATTAAAGCTCTCGTTAAAGCAGCGAGGGAGGTCTATGCCTAGAATAATCATAAAGAATAAGGGAAGTGGGCTAATTTGTGAAAAGAATTCTCTTCTGCTAGATGTCTTAAGAAGAAATGGAATTAACATACAAGCTATTTGCGGAGGATTAGGTCTCTGTGGATTATGCAGAGTGAGAGTAATGAGTGGAGCTGTATCAGAGCCGACAGAACACGAAAAGAGAATTCTAGGAGGACTTTTATCTGAGGGCTGGCGCCTCGCCTGCCAGACAAGAGTTCTTGGAGACCTAGAGATAATTGTTCCCGAAGCCAGAAAATATATTCTTGAGGAGTACAGAGTTGGGAGAAAAGTAAAGGCCAGTCCTTTGCTAAAGGTTCTTGAAATAACGTACTGTAGGCAAAAAGCGTCGCATACCGAAAGTGTGATGTCGTGTATATCTCCTTACATAGACTTCAAATTTTCTCATACAGCACTATCTAAAATACCAGAGCAGCTTTACCTACATGGTAAAGCGTGTCTTCTCTACGACGTAGAGTCCAGAGAAGTACTAGACTTAGAGGAAAACGACAGAACATATGGTGTAGCAGTAGACTTAGGGACAACTACTGTTGTAGCGGCACTAGTAGATCTGAAGTCGGGAAGCGTCCTAGGAGTGAGGTCGACTTATAATAAGCAGATACCTTACGGCAATAATATTATTTCCAGAATATCGTATGCTATTAAAGGTAGAGAATATTTAGCTGAAATCTCGAGAGCCGCTATAGACACTGTAGAAGAGCTTATAGATAATCTTGCTCCTGTGGACAGGGAAAATATCTATGAGCTAATAGTAGCGGGAAACACTGTAATGACTGCTCTTTTCCTAGGAATTTCTCCTCACACGCTAGGTTTCTACCCGTTCTCACCGCCTTTCACCGGAATGCTAGAGTTTAAAGCTAGAGAACTGGGATTAAAATTGCACAAAGAAGCGTTAGTGAAAACGCTCCCAGTGATAGGAAGCTACATTGGAGGAGATATTGTAGGAGATATAGTCACATCGGGAATACTTGAAGACACTACAGCGTTGCTAGTAGACATAGGGACTAATGGAGAAATAGTCTTAAAGAAAGGAGACAGTATTTACGCTACCTCAGTTCCGGCAGGACCGGCCTTTGAGGGAGCAGGGCTTTCCTCAGGAATGCTCGCAACAGAAGGAGCCATACATAGAGTTTTCCGCAGTAGAGACGGGATTGAATACATTACGATAGGAAATGTAGAGCCTAAGGGAATATGTGGGTCAGGTTACATAGACTTGCTAGCAGAGCTTCTCAGAGCGGGCGTTATCACGAAAAGCGGGCGACTACAGAGCAAAGACCCCTGTGTCCGCAGAAGAAGGGGAGTCTTAGAGTACGTTGTGTGCGATAATGTGGTTTTAACACAAAAAGATGTTAGAAAGCTACAGCTAGCTGTAGCTACTTTTAAAGTAGGTCTCCATATACTACTATCTAAGACAAAAACTTCGCCAGAAGACCTAGAAAAAATCTACGTAGCAGGAAGCTTCGGCTATCATGTGAACCCATATAATGCTATCGAAATAGGACTATTACCTAAAGTAGATCCCTCGATAGTAGAGTTCATTGGAAACGGGTCTCTGGGAGGAGCAGTCATGTACCTTATTTCAGATGAAATAAGAAGAGAATGTAGAGATGTATACAAGAAAGTAGAGGTCTTAGAAGCTCCGCTTGAGAAGAGCTTCCATAAACTGTTTATCGAGAGTCTAGCTTTTGAGCCAGTAACCTGAAGAGCGCTGGTCAGACTTATATGAGTTTAAACGAATATCTTTAGTGTGAACAAAAAACCATTGCTGCTGCTTACAGTAATATTTCTTTCACTTCTAGCAGAGACTATTGCTTCAGTACTCGATGGGCCTAGACTCAGAGTAGTCGTGGGAGTACTAAAGGAGCTTAAGATTAAACCTAAAGTTTTCTTCAAGCCAGGAGACATAGTCTACGTGTACTGGAGCTACAGACCCTACATAGTTAAAAGGGGGCTAATTTACGAGTATGACTTCGCAGCAGAAATCGTTATCTACGATCCCCTAGGCTACGAGTTGTATAGATACTCGTCAAGAAACTCTAGTAAAACAAAATATTCGTCGATAGTTCTCAAAGAATACCTTGTCTTTACTATTAGAGAGTACTATCTTAACGGCATTTACCGAGTACGAGTCTTAGTGCAAGATTTTAAAGAGAATGCAAGTCGCGTCGAAGAAGCCTTCTTCATAGTAGCTAACGCGACTCCAAAAATACTCAAAGTAAACATAGTCCAGGAGGCAAAAGTAAAAAATATGCTCTCAGAAACAAGTACACTGACTTACCTCTACCTAGCTGTTATTCCGGATACAATATACCAGAAGGTTATCGAAGAGCCTGTGTTCAACATAAAGCCAGCAGAAATACTAGAAGACGGCTTCGGCAACAAGTATGCTGTATACAAGTACGTGAAAATACCTCCACACGGCTACCTCCACATAATAGCTGAGTATCCGGTAGTGCTCTACGCGAAAAGAGTAGACTTGAACAAAAGTATCGGTAGTCTGTCTGCTGTCCCCAGCAGTGTGGAAAAATATCTCTATCCAAGCGAGAAGATAGAGTCAGATAATTTACTCATAAAGTCTAAAGCGCTTCAATTATCTTCAAACAAGTCTTCTCTACTTGAATTACTGACTTCAATAGGAGACTTTGTATCAACGCACATAAAATACAAGCCTATGGAAAAAGAGACTAGTGCTTTAAAAGCCCTACTATCCGGCGAAGGAGACTGCACAGAGTATTCACTACTCTTTACTGCTCTATGTAGAGCCTCTGGTATACCAGCTCGATCAGTATCTGGTTGTGCTCGGATAGCTCCTCACAGAGGAGAAGTGATAATATACGAAAGGCATGCTTGGGTAGAAGCCTACATACCGGGAGAAGGCTGGGTTCCCATAGAGCCGCAGCAACCGAAATATATAGGCTTAACATACTACTACGCCAACGGCTATTATCTAACTATTTCTAGGTGCCCTGGAGAAGAAACATGGATTAGAGGAGTAAAAGCTAGAGTAGGTTTCCTCATAGCATACTACAAGAAAGGAGCATTTTCTCTTGAACACTACATTAGAGTAATATTTACTAAAAAAGATAAAATAAGAATAGAGGTCTCTGAAATAAGGCAGCTCGACGGAGAGATCTGGGTGAAAGGAAGTCTCTCGGAGCCTGTAAAAGGTGAAATTTACGTCCTCACGCTAACTTCAAGTGGACGCAGCCTACTCACTAGCATGAGCGTAGAGAATGGAGTATTTGAAGGAAAAGTGCCTATAAGTGAGAGAGGTCGAGTAAAGCTCTACATCTTTTTCGACGAGCTTGAGGACTACGAGGCATCAGTATACTCAACAAGCATCTTTATTGAAAAGAAGAAGTCTTCAATAAAAGCAGAATATCCAACAAATGTCTACGAAGGAGATAAAGTAGTGATCAAAGGATATCTATCACCTCCTCTACCTAATCAGATAATCTTGGTCAAGATCGCTGGACCTGGAGAGATCATAGTAGACTACAGTACTTGTACAAAGGAAAATGGTGAATTTATACTAGAGCTGAGTTTCCCGAGAGCTGGGACGTGGACTGTACAACTTTCGTGGCTAGGAACTTCAGACTACTCTCCAGCCGAACTAAAGTTAACTATCCAGGTAAGAGAGGCTTATCAAAAATACATGATCTTGATTATACTAACTGCCGTCATAGCAGTAATTATAGTTCTTTTACTAGCAATTATTGTGAAAACGAGACATAGATACTAATATTCAAGAGGCGCAGATAATAGCGTGTCTCGACGGCTCATAGATGTAAATGTATGTACTCGAGACCTGAGAGCTACTAAGAGACTTCTAGTATATGGGAAGTGTGTAGAAGAAGAATATCCCTCAATATTCTCCAAGTACTCGGAGGGCAGAGTAGCACTCTCAGTATGTCTAGAAGCAGAACACATGAATACGGTAGGATTTAAGCTCGCGTCTATAGTCGCCAGAATAGATCTTGAAGAAATAGTTATCCTTACAGTAGACGGCTCACCACACTGCATACAGCTACATTTCATGGCAGAAGAAGTCAATAAGATGTTTGGAGGAAAACTACCCACAAAACACTTAGTCATAGAAGAAGGAAAAGTAGTAGAGGTGAGTCCAAGAGTAGTTAAAACCGCTAGATATTTAACGAAAGTAAAGAAACTTCTACTGAGAATAAATGAAAGTACTTAAGAGTATTTCCACTAAAGAAAAGCCAAAAAAGAAGAGATCTATAATACTGGCTTCGCGGTCAACAGCTAGAAAAGAGATCTTGAAAATGCTTGGCTACAGAGTAATAGTAGTTGTGCCAGTAGTGGAAGAAACTAGAGTAAAGAAAGGAAGCCTAGAGTATGTAGCTAGGATAGTTGAGCAAAATGCTCTAAGAAAAGCCCAGAAAACCTATGAAGTGGCAGGAAATCATCCAGTAGTGGCTGCCGACACTCTAATCTACATAGACGGTATAGTTTATGGAAAGCCTAAAGACGAAAAGGAGGCTAAAAACACGCTACTTCACCTAAGGGGCCGCGAACACATAGTAGTAACAGGATATGCTGTCCTATATAGAGGGGAGAAAATAGTAGGGCACAGAAAGACTATAGTAAAAATGAGGAATTTCATTGCCGAGGAGCTGGAGTACTATCTCTCTACTAAAGAATACTTAGGCAAGGCAGGAGCATACTCCATACAAGGACTAGGAGGAACACTAGTTGAAGAAATCAGAGGATGCTACTACAATGTAGTAGGGCTACCCTTACCAGATATTATTGAATGCTTCGTGAAACTAAAAATTTGGCCACCTGAAATAAAATACCTATCTCTGAGAAGATAGGCTCCTCTATTCTTCTAGCTTCTCGACAAGTTTCTTAAGTGTAGCTAGGCTATCCGCGCTCAGGTCGTTTGGTCTAAGTATTCCCTAAGCTACAGCTGCGCCAATTACTCTCTTATAAAATTGCTCATTCTCACACGATTCTTCAGCGGCACCAAAGAATACTCGAGGACCTTCACCTGGAACATATATGACGTACATTTTTTCAAGCTTTTCTCTATTCCTAAGTACCATAAATCCTTTATTAACATTTATCTTAATAATATTCGAGTTAAGTGTCTCTGATAGCATAAGAAATATTTGAGTAAGCTTAGCCCTAGCTTCTCTCAGCGCCTTACTTACAGCCTGCTTTAATATACCTAGCTCCTTAGCTATTTCGACTTCCTTTAACTCACTCCCAGCTTTCTTAACTAGTATTTCTTCCATGCGAGAAGGTAACTTAAGACTCAACAGCCATCACCTCTTTCGCAATAATGTTCACTAACTCTCGCGCGGTTTTCTCGTCAGCAGCTACAATAGCATAGTGTCTTCCAGTATCATCTTCTATAACAATTACACGTCTCCTAACCGAGAAGTATAGTGTTATCGCATAGAATGTGCACGTTAAAAGCACACCTGCCATTAAAAAGACTACGGTGCGTAAATCGCTTGTAATAGGTCTACCGAAGACCCTATTATAGATCGATGCTATCCCAAAGTATACTATCGTGAAAACTGATCCTAATATGCTTCCCATACGCTTAATGAATTTCACGTAGTTAGAGTAATTGAGCATGCACCTAACAGTTAAAATAAGCCCTACGACTACTGGTGTCGGTAAGAAAGTTAAGTACTCTATCGGGATAGACGGCGCGACTAAAACTATATAAAGTACTAGGAGCAGAAGTATGGCAGTAGAAGAAATCAAGTGTATTTTAAAGTACTTAAATATTTTTCCCTTACTAAGATTATCTAATGCGGATATCTCTACTACATTTCTGATGGTATACTTGAAAGTACTTATGGGATAGCCGTGTACAAGCACTACTTTACCTTTTCCTGCTAATATTTCTTTTCTAATAGAAAGTAGAGTAAAAGCAATACTGGCTAAAAGCAGACACAGAGAATACTGCCTAGAGTGTTCTGCGTTATACTTAATAGAAAGGCTATAATAATTAGTATTATCGATAAGGCGAAGAGAGCACCTGAAGTTCCGCTGTAAAGTGCAGGCCAAGCTTCAAGAGACTTAAACTGTCTACTCGTAGAACAAGTAAAATATATTTCTACAATAATTGAATGTAGGGGTGATGAGTCTACCGAAAACTGACAAGAAGTGACGATGGTCACCCTTACTGATTTAGGCCATTTGTAGCTACCAAATAAAATTTACTAAACTGCATTGTAAGTTATCTAAATACTCGATAGTCAGTCTCCTGCAGTAAAATACTTGGAGTAAACTTAATTACCTCACTAGCGTAGTCGGTATTGTGGCATTAAAGAACTCAAAGGCCAGGAGAGTAGTCTTTACGGCAATTGGTATGGCTTTAGTCTTCTTAGGGACTGTTGCCATATCAGTGTACATTCCTGAGACAAGGGGGTACTTTAACATAGGAGAGTCTATGGTATACACCATAGCGCTTCTTTTCGGGCCGTCTATTGGAGGAATAGCTGGCGGACTGGGGTCAGCGTTGGCAGATATTGCTTTAGGATATTATCACTATGCTCCAGCAACATTTGCAATAAAGTTTATTGAAGGCTTCTTAGCTGGCTACATTTACCGTAAACTCAAGAAATATTCTGAGAGAAAACTAACTATAATAGGCTTCGTAGTCCCAGCAGGACTACTTACACTCGGAACCTACTACTATAGTGCTTACGCGGAGCTAACTTTCTTCGGTTTAGCTACAATGGGTATTAATGTGGCGGCCTACCTGTGGATAATAGCTGCAATAGTAGTTGCTCTTATCTTCATATACTTCATATATAAGAAGGAATATGAGGTCTCGGTTAAAGTAATGGCTCTCGGAATAGCTGGACTAGAAATGGTTCTAGGCTACTTCCTCTACGAGTACTATGTGCTAGGTTTTGGTCCGGGCTCTCTGGCTGAAGTACCGTTTAACATAATGCAGATGATAGTGGGAAGTACTATAGCAATACCTTTAACTGAACAATTGAAGAAAATTGTTAAGGAAATATTTTAATTTCTTTTAGAACAGTAGTTGTGTAGAACCCTGCTTTTATTTCTACTTTAGGTTCTTCTCCTACAGGTATACACATTACAGCAATCTTGTTTTCCTCTCTCACTAGAGGCTCTGGTACGTAGAAGTCTCTTTGTGGTCCTTCAGGAACATATCTTCCAATGAGCTTTGAATTAAAGTAAATTAAGCATCTGCAGTTACTGTCAATAGTTATCTTAAGAGGAGCAAGTATTTTTTGAGGAACATTTACTTGAAGCCTCCAGTACTTCCAGAAGCACTTCTCAATAGTCTTTAGCGCATTTGAAGGCTTTTCCTCGAACCACTTTTCTCTAATGCCCTGAGTGCCTTCGATCACACGCCATGTGCCCTCGACTTTAAGCTGATATGTTTTAAGCAGTAATCTGCCTACACCTTTGCTGTCGATAACTATTAGCTCTAGCTTGTTTAACCCTTTCTTCAAGTAGTCTGAGATATCGAAGCTGTATTTTCTGCCTCTATCCCATGAAAGCCATGAGCCAGCGTGTTTTCTGTTAACGAATACCAGTATGGCTCCTCTTCCTTCATGAAGCTCAAGAATGTAGCTGTGTCTGAGGTCTTCTTCATTTAACTCAAATACATGTTCATATACGCCGGATCCAGTAAACTCCTTTACTTCTTTTGGAGGTTTCTTCAGTTCTAATAATTTGTTAAATTCTTCAGTAGCTAGTGGATTGTTTAAAAGAAGGGAGTAGTCTATTCTCGAAACTATTCCTTTTTCGTAAACTTCTTTAAGTGACGGTATCTCGTAATAGCTCCAGGAGGATATCTCTTTCTCGCTTATTTTGCCTAAGTATATTCCGTTGAGCAGTCCATTTAAGATTGGAAGCATGCCGTCATTATTGTGTCCTGTAGCTTCTAGGATAACATAGAGCTCGTTTTCTTTCTTCAAGTCTTTTGCCTCTACTTCAAAGCACCTGTAGCCACTTCCTATTCTATTATTGTTCAGAAATACTACGGCATAGTCGTTCACTAAACTGAAGTATAGAGTATTGTTGACGGGCTTTTCTCTAAGTTTAAATAAGATTATGTACTCATAGAACCCATTTCTATAAAAGCCTGCTTTTTCTAAGGGAGTATAGGGCTTGATTTCAGTCATAGTGTTCAGTGACGGCTTATCCTCATAGAATGCTTCATTTAGCGGAGTTAATTTGAGCGAAGGAAGTTTCTCTGCGCTAAACTCTATTTCAACATTATACACTTTTTCTAATATTTCGTTGAAGCCTGGTAGTTTTACAGGAGATATTACGGTCGCTGTTCTCTTAGAGTCTATGTAGTCCTCGAATACTACTTTGTTGCCGTCTGCTTCTCTCATAAAGTAGATATCCGATATGGCAATGAATTTACCTAAACTGTTTTCAAATATCCAAGTCTTGCCAGCTCTCTCTTTTGTAGTAAATACTAAGAGCAGTGTTTTGTCTTCTGAAGTAAGCTCTACTAAGTAGTCTTTTCTGCCTTGGACGTGTTTAATTACTATAACTTTGTCTGCTACAGTGACGTTTACTTCTTTAGAGCTTACCGATTTAACTTTAATAGGAGTCTTGCTTTCTAAAACTGTTTCGTTTTCTTCGTTTTCGTCTCCATAGAAAACTGCTACTACTCTGTTGCCTACTCTGGTTACTAGGAGTGGTTCGAAGGTAGAGTACTTAAGCTTGAATAGTGTTTCGGGAAAAACATAGTTTACGAGAACTATTTTCATGTATTTCGGAGGTACAGGAATTCGCGGTACCTCTACATCGCTTACCTTTATTTTAACGCAGATACTTTTATCCTGAATATTCCGTATGAATACTAGACTCGTGTCTCCGATTTTTCTGCAGAAAACATCGGCTTCTCCTTCGAGTACTTCGATCTCGCTTTCCTCTGCTTCTGTAAGCAAGTCTTCAAAAGACTTGATGAATAGACCGAGGCGCCTAATAGCATAGTATCTCGGCTTAAGTTCTCCCCACTCGCTTATAGCTGCATCATAGTCATATGTAGTAGTAATATATTTTGCAGTAAAATACTCCGGGTTTGTTCCACCGTGAAACATGTAGAAGTTTATTGCTTTTACTCCTCTAGCCATAGCAGTTTTAACAAGCATTTCTGTCCATCCTGCAGGAAAGCTTCCTCTCTCTGTAGGCAGAGGCTTGCCGAATATACTGAACCATCCTCCCTCAAGCTCCATAAACATTAACGGCTTATCTCTCTGACTCTTCTTAACCTCCTCTATTTTTCTCTCAAATTCGTTCAAGACCCATGGATCGGGATAGCTGTCAATAGTATCGATAATAGGTGTGGAGTGAACGTACCTATTCTCATTAGTAACTATGGGAACGTCATCACCTAAATACTCTCGAGCCTTCTCATATAACGCGAAGTGTAGCGGAACATTGCCCCAGAAATACTCGTTTTCTATCTGAAACATTACTGTAGCTCCACCTTTACTGCACAGTGTTCTCTTTACGATAGGCAATATTACATCATACCATCTCAGGGCGTAGCTCAAGTAAGGCTCTTTTACAGTTCTAAACACATTTGTTTTAGCATACAGCCAGTTAGGGTGGCCGCCGCTATCCCACTCACTGCAGATATAGGGACCGGGCCTAGCGATAAAGAATAGCCCTAAGTCTCTACATAAATTGATATATGTTTCAATATCTCTATCACCGTCGAACCTATATACTCCTTCCTCTTCCTCGTGCCAGTTCCAAGCGATATAGCTTGCAACAGTATTCAAGTGAGCTCTCTTCGCTTTAAGAAGTCTATCATACCACAAGCCCCTTGGAACCCTGAAGTAGTGTATCTCGCCGCTGAAAATGAATCTCCGCTTACCGCCTATTCTAAACGACTTACTATCGTAGCTAACTACACTCACGAAGATATTTGGCCCCATGAAAATATATGACTACAGAAAGTACCTGACCTAAAATTCAAGCTGTCGGCTCAATTAAAGTAGGTGAAGGCGTAGTACACAATGCGATATACTTTAATGGAAAAGGCTACATAAAGTTCTCGAAGAAAACAATAGAGACTATAGGAAAGCTGAAGAAGGGAAGTATTTCGCTATGGTTCAAATATATAGACGTCTTAAATAAACAAGAAATACTACCTATATTCTATCTAGGCATATCAAGTGAAAATAAAACAGACAACATGTTTATAATTGAAATAGGACACGCTAAGCCCGAAAACAAGAAGCTCTACGTCACTTGGGTTATAAATGGAAAACCGGTACTGTGCTTTGACAGTCGATTTAACTTAAAGCTAGGCAAATGGTATCATCTCGTAGTAACTGTAAGCGATCAGGGGAATACAGCTTACCTTAACGGAGTTGAGCTAACTGATCGACATTACAACTTCGGGTCTCCTAAAATGAGGCTATTTTTAGCAGACATACCTTCAAAAGAGCTACTAGCAATAGGACTAGCATTGTATATAACCAGAAGAAGAAAAAGTTGATAGAGTCTCAATAATAGCCACTTAAGGAAGTGATATCATACCTTTTTATTCAGATACCGCTTTCTTAAATATTTACAATAAAGTGAAAGTAAATGATGTTATTAGTTTTAGAGAAAATAGCATTAAAGACAAGATAGAGTCGAAGAAATATTACTAGATACCTCTATTCTCATATAGAATTTATTAAAAAACTTTCACTAAGTTTAGTCAGCGAGGGTGATATTCATCATTAGTCAGACCGCTGAACGGGTCATCACTCTACTATATTGTAATATATTGGACTCACTTATTTTCTCTACGTGAAGCGGATAGTCAAAGTAGGGCCTCGGAGGACTCCTGACGGATACTTTATTGCAGTCGCTCCTCCAGAGGCTAAGTCGTATTTAAATGATTTCTCAAATATTGAAGTCGAGGAAATGGGGGCAGAAGTCATTATAAAGAGCCGAAGCAGAAGTACTTTAAAGAAAATTATTCTCGAATTGAAATCTAAGGGCTTTTACATCGAAGGACACCTATAGTAATCCTCTCTTTTAGCCTAAAGCCCTACTAATTCTTCATGTCTGCCTAGGAGTCTCAGGTAGTTGTTCTCAAGGAGATTCTCTTCCTTAGAGACTACATTAATGTTAGCTAAAACTAGAACTCCCTATTACTGTCTTTATTGACGTTAGCAGAAAACGGATTATGATATGAAAGAGGAAGCCGTCTTTACGTCATATAACCTTTTGAAAATCTGAATTAAAGCTTAATATGTCATTTAGTCTATTTAATTTATGCCTTATATAAGTGAGCTCACTGTTGATGAGGTTTATGATATTTTGAAGAAAACAGACACTGCTTATATTCCTGTAGGCTCCACTGAAGGTCACGGTTATCATCTGCCTATGGGTACTGACACATATATAGCTGAAGCAGTTTCTCTTCTAGCATCCGAGAAAACAGGAGGTCTCGTATATCCTTCAATACACTATTCGTTCGCTGGCGCTACTTCTGCTTTCAGGGGTACGATAACTATACCGTTAAGGCTTCTCTCAGAGCTAGTTAAAGAGATAGTTAAGTGCCTCTGGGGGCAAGGCTTTAGAAAAATCTTTCTCATAAGTATTCATGGTCCAAACGAGCTCGCTCTGAAGACTGCTGTAAGAGAGCTTTATGAGTACGACGAAGTCTTAGCAGTATACTTTAACCCATATACGGTGATCAGAGAAGAAGTGTTGAAAGAAGGATTTGATGAAGCATGGCTTGAAGCCTCTATTCTCTACGCTGCACTCAAAGTTCTAGGTAAAGATCATCTCACCGAGAAGTATCTTAAGAAGGTATCTGAAGAGAAAATAATTCACGTTCCTGGGCTAAGCGAAATAACTAGAAAGGGTGGATACACTGGTTTTAGGTACACTGACTTTACTCAGCATATGCCCTGGCGACAGAATATTAATTCTGAAAGAGGCTTGAAGCTACTAAAAGAAGCCGCAAATACACTAGCCGAGCTATCGATTTCGCTAGAAAAATACATAAATTATTTAAAAGAAAAGGGCTTTAAATACTATGTTTAAATACTATCACTGGCTATACTTTGTCGTATACTGATGGATTCCAGTCACGTACCTCATATTCTTCTTTTTCTTCTTTCTTCAGTATTATCTTGAAGGGCGGCAGGTTATGCATGAGCACTACACCCGGACCCATTATATTACCCGGCATAAGCAGTGCGCCGACTCCAGTACGAGAGTAGTCTCCTAGCATTCTCCCATGGGAGACACTTAGAGTACAAGTGAGATGCCCAGACCCCAGCTTAGGGGCCAGGCGGGTTGATAATAGCATTAAGTAAACATTACACTAGCAATACTCAGTACTTTAACAGAAAACCATTAATATTTATTGGTTTAAATGAAATATAATGCAGCATACAATATTTTAAGAAAGTATAGCGACGTGAAATTGAGTGAAAAAGAGTTGAAGAGACTTCTTAATAGTCCTACAGCAGCATACGCATATTTGATTAAAGAACAGAAGTGGTTGAAAGAAAATATTTAGTTTCTTTACCCCGAAAAAGGAACACCCCACTAGCCCTTTCGGTCACCTGACCGAAGGGTAACCCGCTTGACCCCCAGGTCACGATGAAAGGCCAGCCAGCCTAGAGCTAAAAGGGAGTCTCAAAAGTGAGATGTGCTCGGAAATGTAGAAGGTTATTTAATGTTTTAAAGAGTAATAGTGTTGATGAAAGTGGAGGTCTACGGTTTAGGCGAAGTACTAGTAGATATCATTCCTGAGGAGCCGGGTAAATATCGTGAAGGAACTAAGCTTACTGTACATTTTGGTGGAGCGCCAGCAAACACTATCATAGGTGTTTCTAGACTAGGGCATAAAGCAGGTTTGATAGCTGCTGTAGGCGAGGATCTTTTCGGAGAATTTATCCTAAGTACGCTTGAGAGAGAAGGAGTTTACACTAAGTGGGTTAAAGTCAAGAAGGCTAGAACGAGTTTAGCGTTTGTTGTGCTCGAGGAAGGTGGTGAGCGGTCGTTTTTCTTCTACAGAAAGCCTTGGGTTGAGACAGCTGACACTATGCTTAAGCTATCTGATGTTGATTTAGATGACGTATTAAAGGCTAAAGTAGTGCATGTGTCTGGTGTTTCTACAGCATATGCTCCTCTAAGCGACACTGTTTTCGAAATAATGAGGGCTGCATATGAAAATGGTCTTGAAGCATCATTTGACCCTAACTATAGACCTGATATCTGGGGATCTGGTGAGAGAGCTCTAAAAACTTTTGATAAGTATTTAAAGTATACTACTTTGCTTACAATGGGTTTAGATGAACTTACAAGCTTGTTCAATACATCAGATTACAGGAAAGTATCAGAAGAAGTCTTAGAAAAATATCCCTCGCTGAAGTGGGTTGCTGTAAGACTCGGAGCTAGAGGAGCATATGTTAAAACAAGGGAAACAGAAGTCTACCAGCCTGCTTTCAGAGTGAAGGCAGTAGACACTACTGGAGCAGGAGATGCTTGGACAGCAGGTTTCATAGTATTTCATGTGCTTGAGGGGAGAGATCTAGAGACTTCTGTGAAGATAGCTAATGCTGTTGGAGCACTTACTTGCACAAAATACGGGGCTACGACAGCTCTGCCTACGAGAACAGAGCTAGAAGAGTTTCTTAAGTCGCGTGACTAGCTATTTAAACTAATATTATGTTATTTTAGCGATCTGAATGATAGTATCTTGGTTTAATACACGTACTGCTTTTGAGAGAGGCGTCGAGAAGGTAATTAAGGAGCTGAATGATCTCAGAGTAGAGAAAGTCTTTCCAATAATAGTGGACGGCTCAGGGTCTCTCTACGATAGTATTCTCTACGATAAGGGAAGAAGTATCATTGGGGACGAGAAGCTGAAAGAGCTTTTCGATAAACTGCATAAGGCTGGAATAGAAGTTCATCCGTGGATAGTTTCTCTTAATAGGCCTCATCCAGACTTTGTATCTAGACATAGAGACTGGTATGTAGTGAACAGGAACGGAGTGAGCTGTGTAGACAAGCCGCCTTACGTGGATCACTACAAGTGGTTATGTCCTTCGAGAGAAACTACGAGAAGATTTCTCGCAGAAACGGCTCTTGAAATAGTTTCTAAGTTCGACGTTGAGGGTGTGCACTTAGACTACATTAGATTACCCGATGTAATTTTACCGATTCACTTCAGGAAGAGATATAAGCTACCTTTAGAGGCTAAGATATTGCCAGAATACGACTACTGTTACTGTAGCGTATGTAGGCAGAAGTATAAGGAGGAAACAGGAATAGATCCTATCGAGATAAAGTATTCTGACAAAATAAACTATGAAAGATGGTTTAAGTGGAGAGCAAGGCAGGTATCTAGTGTAGTCGAGGAAGTCTACAAGAGTCTCAAGAAATATGATAGTGAACTAAAGCTTTCAGCAGCAGTATTTCCGACACCACTTATAGCATACAGATATGTTTTCCAGCAGTGGGCTTCCTGGAAAATAGACTTCCTGTGCCCCATGATATACCATAAATACTACGAGAAACCAGTCGACTGGATACTAGAAGCTTCACTAGAATGTGTAGCTACAGGACGAGAAATATATGCAGGTATACACGCATACATGCTTGAAGAAAAAGAGGACGCGATGAAGGCTGTCAAACTAGCCCTTGAAAGCGGAGCAGACGGAGTGTGCTTCTTCCTCTACCCATTCCCTTATGAAAAACAAGTAGAGTATTTCAAAGAGGCTGTAAGAAAATATACAGCTACTTAACTCTAGCTGTAATAGCTCTAACGATATCTGTCTTAGTAACTATTCCTACTAAATCTTCTTTTTCATTAACTACAGGTAAGCCGCTGATACCGTGATGTATCATAAGTCTAGCAGCTGAAACCAAGTCTTCGTTATCCCTCACTGTAATGGGATCAGGAGTCATTAAGTCTTCTGCAAGCGGTATTAGCGGAACCTTAACAACACCTCGTCTACCTCTTTCTCTGATATACTTAGCTTTTCTAAGATGATACTCTCTCATTATGAACGGAGAAGAGAAAGTTACATCTCTTATAGTTATTATTCCTACGGGTTTTCTTTTTTCAACAACAACGATCCTAGAAATATTGTATCGAGCTAGCAGGTCTATTACTTTCATAGCCGAGTGATAGGGCTTGACTGTCACGACATTCTCTGTCATAAATTCTCTCACTAAAGCCAGTCCAGCACATTTATCCTTGTAGAAATTACATAGATCAGTTTTAGTCAGGATCCCCTCTAAGGTCTCGTCTTCAGGGTCGAGAACTACTAGAGAGCTTATGGCTTTATTCACCATGGTTCTCGCAGCGTCAACTAGAGATTCGTCTGGATAGGTCGTGATAATGTTCTTTGTCATAACGTCTTTGACTAGTACCTCGTCTATGTCGTGTTCATTTTCTATACCTTCTAAGATTACTCGGGCAAAATCTTTTTGAGTGAATATTCCAATAGGCTTACTGTCTTCAATAACAATCACTCTATTGACGTTATATCTTAACATGAGTTTTCTAACATGAATTAAGGAATCGTTAGGGTGTACGACAACAGGGTCTAGTGTCATATAGTCTTTAACATAGTATCTCGTCATAGCTTCTCTATTTATCTAACTTCTGCAGGCTAATAAAATACTCTTTCTATTTAAAAATACCAATTATCATAGTAATATTTTAGTGAAAAGTATAGAAAAATTTATATAAGGTATATAATTGATTATATACCTAGAAGATAAATATTATAGGTGAAGCGTATAGGTGATACATGTGTACACGAACCCAAAACTCTTTGTGAGCTCGCTAAAGCTCTCTCCATTTTGTCAAATCCCATTCGCTTGAGGATGATAGCCATGTTAGCGGAGAAACCTATGTATATATCAGAAATAGCACGAGAACTTAAGATACCTTATCCAATAGCACATCTTCATCTATCAGCACTAGAAAGAGCAGGATTCATTAAAGGAGAGTATAAAATGTATACAGGGAAGCGAGCATATATCAAGAAGTACTATAGGGTAGTCTCTTTTAAAATAACTATTACTCCTGATAAAATAAGAGATTTAGCTAGAGGTGAGAGCTATGAATAGTACTGAAGTGAAGGCGTTAATGGGCGTAGGGTTATTTGCAGCTGTTTTCGCTGTTCCCGTAGCTATGTTTTACTTCGCCGCTAGATATGGCTTAGACACGTGGATAGCGACAGCAGTTTCAGTACTAGCTATAATTGTAGGAGGAGCACTAGCTGTAGGTGCATTAGCTATCGCTTACGGCGCACTAGGTGAAGATGAAACCTATGCCAGGAGAATGTTGAGGAAGATCAGAGAGGAATATGAGGAAAAGGAGCTAGCCTATAGTGCTCGCCAGAGGGCTATGCTTGAGGAGCTAGATGAGATAGCTGAATTGCTTAGAGAAATACGTGATTTACTCAAAGGTGAGTACGATGAGACGAGAAGGTACTGATGAGAGGAAGCTTAAGTATGCCGATTTAAGCGATAGTGAGGTAGAGGAGCTTATTATGAAGCGTCTTAGGGAAATGAAAGAGCTTTTGAGAGAGATAAGGGATCTCTTAAAGGAGGCTGGGGGATATGAGTGAGTTATTTGATGAGTACTATACGGTTTTGAAGAGTAAGAGAGGAAGGTTGACTGCGGCGCGAAACGTAGTGTATGGGGGTGAAGTGCTTAAAGTAGCGGGTAGTCTCGTATTAAGAGAAGACACTGAAGTTTCTGTGCTGAAAGTTGCTGGGAGTTTAAAGCATATGGGCAACATTAAAGCTAAGGAGGTTAAGGTTTCGGGTAGACTAGAGGTTAAAGGATTTTTAAAGGCAGACGTAGTTAAAGTTGCTGGTTCGCTATTTGTCGGCGGAGACCTTATTGTTAATAATGTAGTTAAAGTAGCGGGGTCAGCTAAAGTGGGCGAGACTGTTGTGGGGGGAGATGTGAAGGTAGCTGGAAGCTTAAAGACTAGTAGAATCAAGTGCTCTGTTTTTAAGTCTAGTGGAAGTATTCGTGCAGAGGATCTTTTAGCTAAGGAGGTTTACATAAGACTGCACTCGAGCGTATGTAGGATAAGTAATATTAGGGCTGATGTTATTGAAGTGAAATTACGTGAAGAAGAGGAGTGGTCTCTCGGAGAGTTTGTTGTGAGAGCTCTTAGCAGTTTTCTAGAGTGCTTTGATGTAGATTTAGAAAGAGAGGGGAGACTGTATTCTGAGAAGATAGCTGGGAGAGATGTCTACTTAGAGAACACTACATGTAGGCTTGTTGAAGGAGACTGTGTTGAGATAGGTCCAGAGTGTGATATTGATAAGGTTGTATATAAAGTGGATGTATCGGTTCATCCGTCTTCTAAAGTGAGAAAAATAAAGAAAATGACGAGTGGTCAGAGCAGCGGGGCTTAAGGATATATTTTTTCTCCCATTAACTTAGGGTCGTTATCGTATATTTCTTTTATATGGAAGAGGTAGACTGGTGTCTTGCTCCAATCTCTTGCTTTTCTTCCTCCATGAAAGAGATCGTGTACCGCGTTCACGTACTTCCAGTAAATATCATTTTCGTGTATAGTTACTGTGCACCTAACTTCGTAAGTTATGTTAGGTGGTATGTAGAAGAGTATAGTTGCTTCAGGATTTTCAAGAACATTTACCCAGGTATGCTTCTTGGCGAGTTCTATTGAGGTCAGTTTTGTAAAGTCTACTTTATCTTCGTCGTAAACTGTCTCAAGGAGTATCTTAAGAGCTGTGATTCGATCAACTCCTCTTGATAATTGTTCTAAAATAATATTTGTAGCTGTTTCTAAGTACTCTTCCTTTACTATGAAGCCTACTCCTTTAATGGAAGCATTTAGTCCTGCTGGTCCGTAAGTGGCTACAGCGGGAGTATGTCTAAGAAAGCCTATTAAAAAGTCTTCTCTAGTACTCTTTCCTTCGATTACTCTTTTTATGAGTTCTTTTCTCTCAACGAAAATATTTTTAATAAATTTGCTAGGTAGAGGCGCTTTTTCCACGTATATTTAATTGTCTAAATGTACTTAAGTGCTTTGACTGGTATACTATGAAGCCTAGCGATTTTGTCTGCTGTCTTTCGAACAACTATAAGCGCAAAAACTCCTATGGGTACTGATTTAGTTATTCTACAGGCTTTTAGTAAAGCTGAAATTGTTGCCCCTGAGCGGACGATATCGTCTACTATGAGTATGTTTTCTCCAGGCTTTAGGGTGCTTTTAGGTAAATATAAATAAGAGTAGATTCCACTGGGAAAAACTCTCTTAACTTCAATAAACTCTCTTACACCAATTTCTTTCTTATGTTTAGCTATAGCTATTCCTACTCCAAGTTTTTCAGCTATGAGCACGGCTAAAGGTATACCATCGGTCTCTATGGTCAATACTTTGTCGACATTATTGAATTCTCCTACAGCTACGCTAGCTACTAGGCTTAATAGCTGAGTATCGCTAATCACTTTAGAGACGTCTATGATTCCGTCAGTAACTCTTATTTTCCTGTCAAGGAGCTTTGGGAGCAGCTCCTTGTAAAACTTATCGATTATTTCTTTTGCTCTCTCAGCTCCAGGCAGGATTCTGCCGTTGATATACTGGCTGAGAAGAGAGGGAGATAAATTGAATATAGGGGATAGTTCATCGTAAGAAAACTCCTTTTTAAGTGCCTTTAAAACCTCTATCGACACTAGTTTGAGCCTGAGGTGTTCTAACTTACTCGGCATTCAAATACATAAAATAGTGATAAGAGCTTAAAAAAGTTTTACTATCCTGTTAAAATTATTTTCTTTACAAAGTTGACTACTTCAGCTTGGTCTCCTTTCTCCCTAATAGCTTCAAGTTCATCTTTATGAGCATAGATTAAGAGAGCTTTCTTGAGACAGTTGGCTATTAGTTCCTTAGAGAGAGCCATGGCTTTGACTGGGTCCATTCTATAGGTAAACTGGTCTTCACCATACCATCCTTCGTAGCCTATGTCGACTGTAGCGTAGAGGAAGTCTACGTAGCGCCATATATCGCCTGTTCCAGCTAGTCTATCCTCGTCGTTGCTATGCAGTTTAGCTGTATTAGAGTGTATGTTGAGCAGGGGGACTCCGAGGACTTTTAGAGCATATACTGTTTGAGCGGGCTCGGACGCGTACATTTGCTCATGTCCATAGTCTATACATAAGCCCATGTTGTCTACTCCACACTCCCTATTGACTTCTTTAGCTATGAAGGCTGCTAGGTGGGTCGTCGGTATGATCATGTTGCCTTCTCTAGGCTCGTGTAGTTTAGCTTCTACACAGAACTTTAGTCCGTTCTTGTATGCTTCCTTATTTATTGTAATACATGCTTCTATAAACATTTCGAGCTGTTTACCGTAATTTACTTCAAAATTGTAGTCCCAGCCATCAGAGCCTGGCCAGAGGTTTACTGTTCCACAACCGAGTTTCTTAGCTATTTCAATAGCTTTAAGAGCCTGCTGTAAAGCTTGCTCTCTGATCTCTTTCTTGACATTAGTCACTCCACCCATTTTCCACTTAGGGTCTGTCCAGAGGTTCATGTTCATGTTTGTTGCAACTATGTCGTGTTCTTTCAGGAACTCTTTAACTTCAGTTATTTTATCTTCATCTATTTCGCCTTTTTCGTTTAGAAACAGTACATCGTGAAACTCTACTCCCTTAATGCCGGCTTTACATACTCGCTCGAGCTGGGAAATAATGTCGCTTTTGAGCTCAGGGAAGTATCCTCTAGTGGCGAATCTGTCTAAGAAGTCACCTGCTGCCCAGTGTCCAGCAGCGATCTTTACATCAAAGTCTCTTATGAATTCTTCTAATTTTTCTCCTTCGAGGTACCCTACATAGTATGTTTCGAGCTTTCTTAAATTCTCCTTAGTTACCCTCACGAAAATTTCTCGGAACTGAAATATTTAAAACTAAGTACGTGAACCTTTACACAAATCTAGCAACAATTATATAGTTTATTCTACTTTTCTCCTCTGATGAAGAAAACGTTAGCTGTTATAGTAGTTGCTTTACTCGTAGTTTCTACTATCAGCTATGCTGTTAAGGCAGAAAGCCCTGAAAAAACCATCGATATAAATGGTCTAGCAATATGTGAGCTGGTTTTCGCTAGAAAAGACTATAGAGTAAGGAGGCCGCCTATTTTCGCTCAGCAGGAGTCTGTTTTCATATATCTATGGATGACTCTCAAGGGACACAAGCTCGGGGAGCGCTACCGCTATTCAATAAAGTTTAGAGTGAGGATAATTAACCCATTTAATCTGCCTATATTCGATAAGACTGTTGAGGAGAGCTTTAACAGCACAGAGCCTGTTGAAGAGTATATATGGTGGGAGTGCGTAGACCTTATTCTAACTCTTCTCGTATTTAATGGGAAGTATAGGGTAGTGGTAGAGGTTGAAGACCAGATAAACAGGTATACCACTAGTGCTGAGAACTATTTCTACGTAAAGAACGCGAATTCACGGACACTGATATTTGACTTGAAGATAGATTTCATAGTCGGAAACTTGGGAAAAGATCCTCTTCCAATTAACGTAATGTGCATAGCGATACCGGAAACCATCGAGCCTTACCAAGAGCTGTTAAGCCAAGTAGAGCTAACGCCGAAGCCTCAGAAGTATATTAGAGATAAGTATGGAACGCTTTACGCAGTATACAAGGATCTCACAGTTCCTCCTGAGACGAACGCTACTTTTACCATGAAGTTTAAAGTGAAGCTAAAAGCGCTCGAGTTTTCCTTAAATAAAATAGACAGAAGTCTTCTCAAAAACATTCCCTCTAATCTGCAGGAATTCCTAAAGCCCTCGCCTGAGATCGAGTCTGATGCAGACGAGATAGTAGAGACCGCAAAGAAGCTGGTAGAGGGGGTTGATGACGTAGTATACATGGCATATAAGATAGTTAACTTTACAGCTAACTATCTATGCTACGCTGTAGTCCCAGAAAACAGGTCTGCCCTCTGGGCTTTCAAAAATAGAGCTGGAGACTGTACTCAGTTCTCAAGACTCTGTGTAGCTCTAGCTAGGGCAGCGGGCATACCCGCAAAACCTGTGGCTGGAATACTGATAGTCAAGACTCCATTCATAGAGAACACTGGTCTGCACGCCTGGGCTGAGCTATACCTACCCGGATTCGGATGGCTTCCTGTCGAGCCTCAGTCTCCGGAAACATTTGGCTACATGCTACCTTACTACATAGTGACCTGTAGAGGCTACGAGGGCTACTTTGAAGTGGATGGATGTAAGCTACCCACATCTATAGCGTCTATAAGCTACGAAGGATTCGACGTCATACTTGACTTAGACTACATGTACAATGTCACGTCCTTAGAGGAGAAGTTTGAGGAGTCATGGATAAAAGCTGAAGTAAAGCCTGAAAGCATAATGTCAGGTGAAGAAATCACTGTAACAATACATACTTTACCAGAACTCGCTGGAGAAAAAGCTGTAATATATCTTGAGACGCCAGACAAGAAGCTAAAGACTGTGCTAGTGCCTATCAAGGAAGGAGGCCTAGGAGAAGTCTCTATAAGGCTCGATAGAGCAGGTGTCTGGAAAATATGGTGTATAGTAGGTGGCAGATATTACTTCCCGTCGAGTACTCAGGTATTCGAAGTCAGTGTAGCTAAAAAGAAGCTGAAGGAATTTAAGGCGACTATACCCTCTGTAATCACTATTGGAGAGAAAGTCGAGATAAAGGGACATATGGTGCCTCAGCTAGACACTATAGTCACCATTAGAGCTAAGAGTCCAAGCAAAGAGCTTACTGAGATTAAAGTAAGCGTGCTTAAGGGAGACTTTACTGCACCGATAGTATTCAATGAAAGTGGAAAATGGATAGTAGAGGTTTACTGGCCTGGAAACGAAGAATACTACGAGGCAACAGTTGTGCTAGAAGTAGACGTTACTAAAAGAAATTCCAGTATTGAGCTGAGCTATCCTAAGGAAGTAGCTAAAGGCAAGGAAATCATAATAAAGGGAGCGCTCTCGCCCCCCATAAAAGGAACTAAAGTGTTTCTCAAAATAGTATCGCCGACCGGCAAAATAACAGTGTTAAATACTACTGTCTCTGAGGGAGGAGTATTTGAGTTCATATTCACTGCAAGCGAAGTAGGAGAGTATAAAATATCAGCGTACTGGCTAGGAACAGAAGTCTACAAAGATTGCTCTACTACCTCTAAGATCATTGTTAAAGAAGAATTTCCTGTAGTAGTCTTAGTGGCAGCACTGCTTGTAGTAGTAGCGATTATTGCAGGAATAGTCTACTGGAAGAAGTTAAAGAAAACTAGCTAAGGTAATCTTTCCAGTACTTCACACTCTTAATAATATCACTTAAGACCGTTTCTTCTCTTGCTTCAAATGGATGTATTATCTCTAGGAAAAGATAGACTTCTTCTGCGCCCCCTTCCTCAAGTGCGTGTATCACTTTATCCGGTTTTATTATTCCTATCTTATTATACTCTTCTGTAAATGGCCAGTGTCTATCTGCTTTACCGTCAGTCTGCTGGATGTGGAGACATGGAGTGTACTTGGCTAGTGAGCGGAGCCACTCGTAGGGGTCTAGGTCCTTGGTAGAGGATGCTTTAGGATTGCATGCGTGTCCTACATCTATGCAGAGTTTTACGGGCACCTTAGCTATCTTATTTACTTTATCGATTATAGTCTCAGCTTCCTCGATGCTAGAGGGAGGTTCTCTGCTAATAGGCATAGGCTCCCACAGAATCATGTTGAGTCCACGTGTTTTCGCGTGTGCAGTAAGTCCAGCGACTTCTTCAATGAGTATTTCGAGGAGCAGTTTTCTGCGGTCTTCGTTTTCATAGTCTCTCATGCTCATTGCCCCTATATGGCCTCCTGTAGCCTTTACTCCCATAAGGGAAGTCACTTCGATGGCTCTGCAATACCAGTCTAAAGCATCTAGTCTCAGAAGCGGATCAGGATGGAGTAGAAGGTTGAAGCTATAGGCAGCCAGGCCTGTAAAAGTACTGTGAATCTCGACTCCATATTCTTTTAGGAGATCCTTACATCTATCAATATAGTCTTTGGCAATTTCTATAGGTGTCCGCGGATCGAGTAAATCAAAGCTGAACTGAACGTATTTAATATCAAACTTGGTAGCTGTTATCTCGATCCAGCTTTCAGGTTCAACAAATCTCTTTACAGCCCAACAATTATTTACGCCTAATACAATCTTTGCCATGTTTCTTTTACTAGTAAGAGATATAAAAAATTGAGTGCTTGAATTTTCTTGGCGATGTTAAGTGGGATTATTTTTGCAAATAATACTGTTCACGGTGCAGAGTATTACTCGAGTATCCCTCCTCTCTTTGAAATAGGTAATTTTAGGTGAAAAGAGTTAAATAGTCATTGAGGAAAAAGTGAAGTGTCTAAAATAGCTGAGAGAAAATACCATAATATAGTCAACGAAAAATCAGCAAAGAAGAGTAATAAGCCAAACATTAATTCAGTTAAAGCATTTAACTGGAGACATAGCTTGCATTTCTCTAGAGAGAGAGGTGATTTGATGAGTGAAAATGAACTGGTATCGTTACACTGTAGGAAAATTAGCAAAAAGTATTATAGAATTGGGCTAAGAAATATTTACAAAAATATAGTATTATCTTCTAAATTTAAGTTATCGCCAAATATGTCTGCAATAAATACACTTATATGGGGGTTTGAGGCACTTTTATTCAAAGCAGTGTGGAGCTGGAGGATAGCATATGATGTTTGATAGCAAAACATTTAAGATTTTGAGCGCACTTCACTTAAATCCCTTGAACTTAATGGAAATATCGAGAGTAACGAAAATACCTTATTCCACTTTAAGACGTAGAATTAATAAGCTCAGAACTCAAATAAAAGTCTACGCTAGACCAGACTACTGGAGGCTTGGATTAGCTCCAATGATATATATCATGCCTTTTAAGAAAAAGGAATTTGATGTCTTCAGTAAGGCGTACTACACTCGAAGTCTAATGAAGTTCTTCTACAAGACTAGTAGCATGTTATTCATGTTTTTGACAGTTCCAATAGAGTTTAAGAGCATAATAGATGCTGTTTTGAAGTCAGTTGCCGAAGTAACGTTTTCTGATGATGTATTAGAGATAACCTCTCCGAAAGAATTTAAGGCAGAGATAGACTGGGATGAAGTATATGACACTGTAATTAAATCTGAGGAAAAGAAGATAGAAGTTCCAAGAGAAGAGGTATTTGATTTAAAAGACTTACTTATAATAAGGGAGCTTGAGAAAGATTCCCTAATAACATTTAAAAATATAGCTGAAACTGTTGGAATAAGTGAGGAACTCTGCTTATATCACTACTATAGGCATATAGCTGAAAGAAAACTAATCAAGGAATTCTCCGTAAGAGTGAAAATAAGTAAGGAAGAGATACCATCGCTACTAATAATGATAAAAGCTAAGAAAAGTGCCATAGGGCTTCTTAGAGGCTTTCAGAAAATACACTATGTGGAAACCATATATCTCACACGAAACAACTCCATTTTAGTACAGATTCAACTACCTTCAAGTTACTGGGTTAGCTTCTTTAGGCTTCTAGATAGGCTCCAGACCAATGGAATAATAAGTGAGTACGATTTTATGGTTCAGGATCCCAGTCTATGGCTAGAACTTCCGCTTAACGACAAGGCGTGGAATGAGACTCATAGGAGGTGGATGATAGATCCTGTCTTAGAGGAAATTATCAGAGGTAGGCGTACATCCGCTGCTTAAAGCTAATGGTTAATGGAATTTTTTTATTTCTTGACCTAGAGTAGTTATAGTAGTATTCTTTTATAAAGGACTTTATTATATTATCGAACTCAGCTTTATTTCTATTTCTATACTCTAAGATATGTTTTTCTAGCTCTGGGCATGAAAGTCCTCCATTAGGCTTAAATAACGTTTGAAGAGCGTTTTCAATATAGAAGACTATTGGATGGTTCTCTCTAAGTCTTTCAACTTCTGTTGTTAATGAATCGTCCCCTACTTCGTCTAAAGTATGTAAAATAAGTTCTCCTAGTAAATTCCATATGACTAGATTGCTCACACTACTATTTTGAGGAAGAAGTTTATTTTCTTTTCCTTTCTTTAATTCTCTGAAGGATGGTTATTTTAGAGAAATCGATATTATCGCTTACCAGTAGATATTCTCTGGCTTCCTCGAATATTTCTGCTCCTCTTTTTGTGAGCACTAGTACTGAGGAAAAGTTATTTAGTGAGCCTACGTTTCCGACCGCTATGTCTGCTTCAGACGGTATAAAGTTTAGACAATTTAGGCACTTTTCACTAGATTTAAATTCTGTTAATTTTATGGAAAGTGTTTTACTGAGGGTATGTATTTTCATGCTCTTTCCTACTATTTCAGTTTTTGTTACATCGTTTAGACTTATATTATATTTGGCTAAAGTTTTTATAAAGCTAGAGAAGTAGAAGTTTTTAAAGCAGAATAGACCTATCTTTATAGTATTTAAACTCATTACTTTCTCAAGGTTAGTGGCAGCACGTATATGGCAGGGCAGACCTACTATTCCTATGTTATCTCTGGTCTTTAATTCTCTAATGGGAGCTAGTATAGGTACATAGAAGTATCTAGAACCCGCGGACCTTACTACCTTCTCGGCTTCAGTGAGAACAAGAGGCTTGGGTTGAGTGAAGTCTCTAGCTGAGGTTAGAAATATATCTACAGTTTTTGACTTGAGTAGTGAAAAGACTATAGTTGATACTACGCCTCCGTTTTGAGCTACACTAGTCAACTTTTTTAGTCTTGACCTAGCGGCATACATAGATATTATGTTTAGTTCGCCTACTATGCTCATGTCTGGACATATCTTCTTGCATAAGTTACATGACCTGCATAGAGCTTTATCTACAGTTACTGTCTCTTCTCCGATAGTGATAGCATTGAAGGGACAGACTGCTATACAGCCTCCACAAAGGGAGCAGTTTTTCCTTTTCATCTGAATAACCACTTTTCTTCAGGCATATTAAGCTCTCGTGCAGAACTCTCCTCGGATCTAGTATACTTAAGTCCTTTAATTATAGCTACTGGGACTCCTTCAGAGCCGTTTCCCATGACAAGTTCTGCAGCAGAGGCTATTTCATCAGCTAGCGCTATTCTTTTGATTCTCAAGACGTAGCCAAAAAGGTCCTTTTTGCCTCTATAGTCTCTAAAGGGCTCTAATCCTGAGAGTCCTACGGCCATGTTAATATGTCCTTCTCTAAGAGGTCTCCCGTAAGTATCTGTAATTAGTACAGCTACATCCTTACCAGTCAACTCTTTTATTCCAGCTCTTATTCTTTCAGCACTTCTATCCGGGTCTTCTGGGAGCAGTGCTACGATGTAAGGGTCTCCTACTACATTAGATTTATCTACACCAGCGTTAGCACAGACTATACCATGCTTAGTAGAGACTATGAGGTGTCCTTTAGTCGCCTTAACTACCTTAGTACTTTCTCTGAGGATGACTTCAACCAGTCTAGGATCTTTGCCTGTAATCTCGGCTATGTCTAAGGCTTTTTTAGAAGGCTCTACATCTCTGATATCTACTATTCTCCCCTCAGACTTAGAGACTATTTTGCTTGAAACTACTATTATGTCACCGTCATCTATCTTCACATAATTTTCTGTAGCTACTTTTACTATAAGCTGTGCTAAATCATCGCCTTTCTTCACTATAGGGAAGTTTTCTAGACCTATAATCTCTATTCTAGGCACACTGAGGACTCGGCAATAGGATATTTTTAAATTACGATAACTTATTGAGTGAGTTAGTATAATATCTGAATAGGAATATGTCTAAGAAGAAAAAGGTAGGTAGATTTCAGGTAATGGCTCTTCTGCAGGCGGCGCGCTTCTATGTACTGACAGGAGACTTGAAGAGAGCTAAGTCTTTTGGACTCAATAGAGCGATTTTCTACGCCTGGGCTAAGTACTATGGACGCTTTGTTCCACGGAGAAAAGAGGTCAGGAAGGGAGAGGAAGTCGTGACCGTAAAAGAGGGAGGCAAGTATATGGCCTATGTGGGAAACGAGGGAGCTTTCGTAACTAAAGACGGCTGGTTCATAATAGGCGATAAAGAGCAGAGACCTGAGGACTACGAGAGGGAAATAGCATCTAAAATAAACAGTGTCATACCGTATGATGAGGCTTGGAGAGTCGCTGTCGAGTATGTAAAGCAGTTTAGTAAAAGCGTGCTTCTAGATCAGCAGAAGTTCTACGAAAAAGTATACAAGCCTGTAAGAGACAGTTTTGCAGAGCTAGTAGAGAGATACAGGAAGTCGAAGAAATCTACTCTCGAAGAGTTCTTTGGTTAAACTTAAGTTCTCTAACAGTACTTGAGAACTGTGAACAAGTGGGATGAAAAGCTACTCGAGTTCTGGTACACTAGGGTAGGAAGTCCTTTCGACATAACAAAAGACCTAGGTGTTCTTAGATTAGAGCTTTTGAAACATAGATTCCAGAGGATACTAAATAAATTAAAAGTAAAGCTTACTCAAGAATCCAAAGTACTCTCACTTTTCGCTGGAACAGGCATAGATGCTTTCGCTTTAGCTGAGTCTTACGGCTGTCGTGTAGTGTGCGTTGAGAAATTAGAAAAGCTAGCGAAGAAAGGTGAGAAGTATGCCAGGAGAAATAAGCTAAATGTAGAGTTCATAGTAGGAGATGCTAGGAGACTACTAGACCTAATTGATGAAAAAGACTTCAACTTAGCGCTCCTCTGGGGAAACTCTGTGCCTCACATAGACATCTATGAGCTAGACTCAACTGCTTCTCAAGTCTTAGACCTGTTAGCAGACTCGGCTCCTTTTCTTATAGAGTACTTTGAGTCTACTTATAGCAGAGAGTACAGGCCAGTTGTAGCTGAATTCGACAAGTACCCTACGGTGAGTATTCATCTAGACTTTAATCCAATGAAAGGATTTGCTGAAAGGTTATTACTTGTTTTTAAGGAAAGCGGCTTATGCGAGTACATAAAGTATCCTTACTATACTTGGAGCCCATGGATCATAGAGTATGTCTTCAGGAAAAACGGGTATAGAGACGTAGTGACTTTTATAGATGAAGGAGCATATGTGACAGCTGCATTTAGGTGAGCTAGATGAAGGGTTATGCGCTAGTAAACTGCACAGTTTATTCTCCTAGAGAAAAATACGAGGGAGTAGCTATATGCTTCAATAGAGTAGTCAAGGTGGGCTCAGAGAATGAAGTCAGGAGAGTAGCCCGCGCGCTAGGTCTCAAAATATACGACCTCAAAGGAGCAGTAGTTTTGCCCGGATTTATAGACTCTCACATGCATCTAGCTGGTCTCGGCTTCTCTCTATCTCTAGTGGAACTAGATTTAAGAAACGTGTACTCTATTGCTGAGCTTAAAGCAATCGTAGCAAAAGAGGCTTCGAGAAAACCTAGAGGACACTGGATCATAGGGAGAGGCTGGGATCAGGAGAAGTTTGCTGAAAGAAGATATCCTTCCCGCTGGGACTTAGATGAAGTAGCTCCTCACCACCCGGTGTTCCTCAAGAGAATATGCGGACATGTGGCAGTAGTAAACTCTCTCGCACTTAAGCTGGCTGGAATAACTCGTGATACGCCAGATCCTCTGGGAGGAAAAATAGACAGAGATGACAGAGGAGAACCAACAGGAATCATTAGAGAGTCGGCGCTAAGGCCAATCTATAGTATCATTGAACAAGAAAACGAAGACTACGAGAATGCGGTACTGAGAGCTGCCTTTCAGCTGGTTTCTCAAGGAGTAACCTGCGTAGGAGCGGTATCCTGTGATATTGAGGAGCTTAAAGCATTGTTTAGACTAGCTAAAAAAGATGTCCTACCACTCAGAGTAAGGACATACCTTAGATACTCTTCATTCGCCGAGGTAAAGGATGTTCTTCCAGTAGATTTCTCGCTAAAGAATGTCAGTATTGCTGGAGTAAAAATTCTACTCGATGGAAGCCTCGGCGCTAGAACAGCTTTCCTCAGAGAGCCCTACTCTGATGATCAGAGTACTAGAGGAGTACCTGTAGTCAAGCCGGAAGAACTCAAAGAAATGCTTAAAACAGTATCTAGGTACGGGTGGCAGCCAGCAGTACACGCTATAGGAGATGCTGCCCTCGAGCTATACTTGAAAATTCTCAAAGAAATAGGCCACGTCAATAGGCCTAGAGTAGAACACGCCTCAGTTACTCCACCAGATCTCCTTGAGGAAATGAGGGAGCTGGACGTAGTCCCAGTAGTTCAGCCACATTTTGTGATAAGCGACTTCTGGATAATCGATAGACTAGGAGAGAGAGCTAAGTACGTGTATTTATTTAAGACTATGATTAAAAAAGGTCTTAAAGTAGCTTTCTCAACTGATGCTCCAGTAGAGCCATCAGATCCACTAGAAACAATACATGCAGCAGTCACGAGAGGAGAAGGTTTAGTAAAACTTTTCGAGATAACTCCGGGCGAAAAACTCTCTATTAGAGAAGCCCTCGAAGCATATACTATCGGAAGCAGCCTTGCATGTAGACTAGAGAATATGTGCGGGACTATTAGGGAGGGATCACTGGCCGACATTGTTGTGCTCAACAGAGATCCCTATAAAGTTAATCTTAGCGAGTTGAAAAATATCAGAGTACTTGCCACAATAGTAGATGGGCGAGTGGTCTACGGAACACTAAACTTAAAACACCCGTAACTACTTTAGTTTTGAGAAGCTTGAGCATCATATACTCATCTATAATAGCTGAAAACCTACCTATACTAAAGAGACTATTACTGAAAAGAAGTGTTTTTGAGGAAATAAGGAGAGAGTCCGAGAAAGCTTATCCATTAGAAGCTTGTGGAGTCTTGTTTGGCAGACTAGAAGGCGAAGAAGCTATAGTCAGCAAGTACCGTTCTTTGAGAAATGTTATAGAGACTCCAGGCAGATTCTGGTTTAGTGAAAGAGAATGGATGAAGGTAATATGTGAGGAGAGAAAGCTCGGACTTGATTACATAGGCTTATTTCACAGTCATCCTCGTGGATCACCCATACCTTCTCCTGCAGACAGACATAGAATGCTAGAGTGTCCTGGAGAGGTGTGGGTTATCGCTGCCTATGAGCCCAAGAAGTTATTCAAGTTATGCGCATGGGTAATACTAGACCTTAACTGGTCTTTTTCTAAAATATATATCACTGTTGTGCAAGAGGGAATAAGTGGGAGTCACACAGCATAAAATGTTTTATATCTTTTGTGATAACCCTTCACTGTGATATCCATTGACATACCGCTGTCGCCAACGCTCAGCATCCTCTCATTCACCATGCTCCTAGACATATATGTATACGCGAAGAGACTCCCTACAGCACTATACACAATGTTTCCCCTAGGAATGCTTTTTCTATCATTCATATCTTGTGTATCAAGAGAGCTGGACCATCTTCTATGCTTCATATCTTTTATAGTGGTGCTACTAGCACTTATTATAGAGAATCCATTTGCAGTAATTCCTATAACACATTACCTCTATTTTGCTTTTATGCTATCAGTCTTTAATATTATGGTATTACCATGTATGCTTTTGACAACTCTTTTAAATGAGGTATTTGCACTAGTATTTTCTTACGTGTACTTGGTTGCATCTATTCTTTCAAATATCCTCGTACTACTATTTTTATCAGCAGCGACTAAGTTTAATGAACATATAAAAGTCACGAGAAAATATCTATTTTTATCAGCAGCTTTAGCAATTATAGCATATACAATAGCATTATTTAAAATACTTACAAGCGAAAAGACACTACTTCCATTGACTGTCTATACTTCAGTGATTTCAGCACTTTTCTCATATCCTATGTTTACTATAAGTATGGCCATGGCTCTATATCACGTACCTCCAGTGTTAATAGAATTTCTTAGATTTTTCTATGAAATCATTCAGAAGATCTTACCTACTTACTGTAAATTAAGATGAAAACAGAGCATGTCTTAGTCTTCTTTCTTACCTTTTTAGCAACAACCTTAGAACCGATAATAGTAGATAAATAACCTTCTATTATTCCTTTAGCTAAAGCTTCCTCCATGCAGCTTTTCACTTTAGATGCCTTAACTATTACTTCGTCTTCTTTCTTGTTGACTGTAAACTTAAAGAACTTTATACTCGACAAACGCTCAAGAGAGCTTTTAATACTATCTTGTGTAGAGACTTTAAGTTGCTGTGCAAGAACTTCTCCCATACACCTACCTAAGTACCATGCCACGATATAGGCGTCAGCACCTATTTTAGCCTCCATTCTACTAAGAGCATTTTTAAGTAGTCTACACATATTGATTCTAGTAGATCCTGTACTGGTGTTACTGGCGTTACTAGTGTTCACTTTAATAGCTTTACCTCAGCCCCATATTTAAATTTGTGTGTTTCTTAAGTCTCCTAGTCCTTTACTTAAAAACAAGTCTCAGATATTATGGGAAATTTCTTTAAGTGATTTAAGAAGCTTTTCTAAGACCTGCTCTTTTCCCGCATTTTTAATCTCTACTACTTTCACCCTGCTTCTGGTTCCGTGAACTATGCTGACCTGATGCTCGGGAAAGCCTATTTTGAGTAAAAATTTCTTAAGAGCGGCGTTGGCTCTTCCGTGAATCGTGGGCTCTGGTGTCAGATAAACTAGTTCTCCTCCCTCTACTACAAGTTTCTCAACTGGTTTCTCACACCTTACTACTATTCTAACTCTAGTACCTCGTGGAGTTTCCTCTAAGCTTTTTTCTAAAACTTTCTCACTCTCGGGTCTCAGCTTCGATCACCTCTTTCTTCTCAACTACCTCTACAGGAACAACTGCTCTAGCCATTTCCCTGATTATGTCCATTTTACATATAGTTCCAACTAGGCGCCCCTTTTCGTCTACAACAGGGACTCCGTCAACATTGTAGTCAAACATTAGCTGAATAGCTTTCGCAACACTGTCTTTTAAGGAAATTCTTGCTTTTACGGGAATACAGGCATCTTGTGCAGTAAGTGGAAGTATTCTGATGTATCTTGCAAGCTTCTTACCTGCCTTAACTAGTTTTCTGACCCACATTATCAGCACTGCTTTTCTTCCCTTGAGGTATTCTTCTATAGGTACGAAAACCAGCCTGCTTTCACATACTACGCCGAGTATTCTGTCTCCATCAGCTACTGTTACTGTGTCTAAGTTGAGTGATCTCATTTTCCTAAGCACGTGTAGCAGTGAGTGATGAGGATGAACTACGCTGAAGTCTCTAGGCATAACTACATTTTCTACTAACGGTATGTCTTGTGAATGCTTCAAGTAGGCTTTAACCACATCGTCTTTAGTGACTAATCCAATGATATCGCCTTTCTTGTTCACAACAAACACGGCGTCTATATCATTAGCGACCATCTGATATGCTATTTCCTCTAGGCTAGCACTTTCCTCTACTTTAGGGACGTCTTTAACTACAATATCTTCAACTAGTGCTGGCTTCTCCAGAAATGTTACGCCAAAACGAGTCTTCATTAGGGGCTCTGCGTGAGGACTTGGTCTCTTCCAGTATCTTCCATGTTCAGCTATATAGTAGAGGATATTTCTTCGAGAAACTACTCCAACTATTTCACCGTTATAGTCTACTACTATGCAGTGACTAGATTTAAACTTCAGTAAGCTCTTACGGCAGTGCTCAATAGTATCTTTTATAAATACTATTGGGAGGTCTTTTCTAACTATAGTTGACGCGACTAAACCTACTTTAGCAGGAGCTACTTTGCGAGGAGTAACTACTAGCTGTAAGAGTGCTCCAGTAGGCTTGCGCACAACTCCCTGCGAGTATGCCTCTATGGGTATAGGTACGGGCATAGGGACTACGGGCTCTCTGCCAGGTTTTCTTCCCTCAATATAGGCTCTAACTACATCTTCTATTGTGACTATACCCACCAGTTGCTCTTTTTCATTTACTACAGGTAGTACGCTTAAACGTGTTCTAGTCATGAAGTCAGCTACTATATCTATAGGAGTATCAAGACTTACTAAGGGCACTCCTCTTCTTGTTAGCCTAAATACTTTCATTACGTAAGATACTCTTGGACCTCGAGCCATTATCTCCTGTTTCGCTTCTCTCCTGAAGAACCATCGACTAGTCTCTATGAAATCTTCTGCTGTGACTATTCCTTGGATTCTCCCTTCATCGCTTAAGACTACCGCTGCTTTAGCTCCATAGCCCACGATGCGCCACCACAGTTTATCTACTCTATCGCCGCCTTTGCAGACGATCACTTTATCTTCTTCATCAAGGCTTGTGTAAACTTCAGCAACAGTACTTGCTTTATGTGTAACTCCTTCTTCTCTGAGCTTATCGAGTATATCGAAGAGGGATATTGTTCCAACAACTTTTCTCTCGAAAGGAGAAGAGACTACAAGAGCTTCCTCTAGTCCAAACTCTACCATTATGTTGTAAGCTTCCTCTAGGCTCATTTCAGGGGTCAGAAGGGGGTGTTCTCTAACAACGTCGCGTACTCTAAGTCTGGATTTCTTACTAGTTGCTATCAACACGTCGTGTAGCGTGATGAAACCTACACAACTATCGCTAAAAGGATCTTTAAAGACGGGGGCTACCTTAAGCATAAGTTTTCTAAATATTCTCCTACAGTCAACTAAGCGCTCGTTGAGCAGAATTCGGATGCCTAGAGGAACTACTATCTCCTTTATTTTCATTAGGGCATATTCACTTTCAGCAAAATTTAAGTTTTATGTAGGCAGGAGTCTTAAACTAGCTTGAAGAGAGTATCCTTATGTAAAATTCCAGCTGAACCCGGTTTTACAGACTCTACTTCGACTTCAATCCAAGTGTTTTCCGACTTTAAGTATACTGCAGTAGTACCATTTGAACACACAGGAGTTCCTGTCAGAAGATGCTTAAGAGCCTTAAGACTTTTGTAGTCTATCTTCTTATTCTCGGGAATCACTAGCTTGGCTGTAATTTCGCTGATTAGTTTTACTCCTGATTTTTCTAGAACCACAGCAGTGCTAGCATATCCGTTGAAACCAAGCGAAAGCCAAGTGTCTTTAGAGACTATTATCTCATTTTTTCCATCAAATACTCCTCTAAGCCAGCAGGCAGTCTTTTTCTTGCCTCGCAGGACAATTATTTCTCCGCATTTTAAGTCGAGATTCTCAGCTAAGTCTCTCGAGACTTTCACGTACATACCTCCTCTGTCTTCTTTCTTTATCTTCCTTACTAGTGCTGCTGTCACCATACTCTTCTCTCCTCGGCGTAAGCGGTTCAAGAAGTTTCGTCATCAAATAGTTCTCAGATATTTAAACTTTTCTCTGAGTCTCATAGGTAGCCGAGAGCTTTGAATTAAAAGTAGCAAGTTAGTTAATTTGATATACTCTAGTAGAATAGCTTTACCGTGATAACGATAGAAGAGTTCGCAAAAATCGACTTGAGAGTAGGAGTTGTAAAGAAGGCTGAGAAAATATCCGGGTATAGAAAGCTGCTCAGACTTGAAGTAGACTTAGGAAATGAGACTAGAACACTTGTGGCGGGAATAGGCGAATACTACTTGCCAGAAGAGCTCGTAAGCAAGCGTGTAGTAGTTCTAGCTAATTTGAAGCCTAAAAAGATAGCTGGTATTGAGAGCCGGGGCATGATACTGGCAGCGGTGGACGAGAAAAAGAACGTATACTTGATAACAGTAGACGGTGATGCTCCACCCGGTTCAAAAGTGACGTAACTATGGAAATAGAAGCGAAGTTCAGAATAGCGAAGCTAGAGAAAGTCGAAGAAAGGCTCAGAAGCCTAGGAGCAGAATTCAAGGGAACTGAGATAGAAGAAGACGTGTACTATCAGCATCCCTGTAAAGACTTCAGGAAGACAGACGAAGCACTCAGAGTGAGAATAACTCCTTCGTACAGCGAGCTGACGTACAAAGGACCCAAAGCTCCTATTAAGGTAAAGGCTAGAGAAGAGATCTCGGTTAGAGTAAATGATCCTCTTAAAACGTGCTTGCTCTTAGAGAAACTAGGTTTTCGGAGAGTAGCAGTAGTGAAGAAGACTAGAAAGAAGTACGTGTTAGAAGGAAGAGAAATATCCCTCGATGAAGTTGAGGGATTAGGATATTTTATTGAAATAGAGCTTCTCTCTAAGAAGAGCCTCGATGAGGCTGAAAAAGAGCTCTTAGAGTTCTCGAGAAAACTCGGAATACGAGAGATTCCTATTACTAAATCATATCTAGAGCTTTTGCTAGAGAAATTGAGGGAGAAATGAAAGTACTAGTTGCAGGCTGGAGGGATTTATCTACAGTAGACATGATAGGTGAACCATGTTTCGTTATATGGTTATGTGGATGTAACTTTAGGTGCCCCTGGTGCCAAAACTGGCATATTGTGGAGTGTTTTGACTGTAGGTGGTTAGATCCTCAGACTGTAGCTGAGAGAGCTGCTGAGAACTTAGGGCTAGTAGAGTATGTTCATGTGACTGGCGGCGAGCCAACTCTTCAAGACAAGGGTCTCTTAGAACTCTGTAGGGCTCTGAAAGAAAAAGGTCTTAAGGTTAGCGTAGATACTAACGGCTCGAGACCAGAGGTTTTAGAGAGAATTCTTCCCTACTTAAATCATATGGCTATAGATATCAAGGCTCCCTTAAGTGAGCCAGACAAATATGCTAGAGCTATAGGACTGCCTCTGGAAATAGTCGAGAGCTACGAGATTCCTGCAAAAGTTGAGAAGAGTCTTCAAGTAGGGTTATGTAACTTAGAGAAAGTTGAGATCAGACTTCCTGTAGTACCTAAAGTTCATGAGCCTAGCGATGTCTTGAGAGCGGCCCATGAGGTAGAAGAGGTAGTTGGCAGAACTAGGTTCTGGAACAAGGCAGTAGTAGTGCTACAGCAGTATGTTCCATCAGAAACAGTTCCATCGCCATTTCTCAGAGAGCAGCCTATGACTGATGCCGGGCTTCTACAGGCTCTAGCATACAAAATACTGGATGAGACAGAATTCACGCAGATATATATTAGAGCAGTAGACTCTGTTATAAAAATAAAGAGAAATAGTTTTAGAAGAGAGTCTTTGTGAAGTTAACTTCCTTGACTAGCACGTAGGGAACCCATGAAGGTATCGGGGTTTCCCACCAGTGGACATGGTAGAGTTTCTTGGACAGCGCAGCTATATTATTGAGGAGTCTTAAGAAGCTGTCTGCTATTCTCAGTCCTTTAACAGCGTACTTTATTTCCCCATCTTCGATGTAGAACACGCCGTCTCTACACACAGTGGAGAATATGCCTTCTCTAATATTCTGGAAGCGTGTGTACCAGTTGTTAGAAATGTAGATTCCTTTCTTAACTTCTCGGAAGAGCTCTTCTTCATTGAAGTCTCCTGGAAGAACTTTCAGTACGGTGGGCGCTGGAGCAATCCATCCGGCGTTTCCAGTAGAGTTTGTCTTAAAGGCTTTAGCTGTCATAGTGTTGTGTAGAAGTGACTTGAGTACACCTTTCTCGATAACCACTGTATTCTGTGTAGGTATTCCTTCGTCGTCGAAGCTTCTAGCACCTAGTGTATCAGGTTCTCTGCTGGCGTCTACTATAGTGACTATGTCTGTTCCTACTTTCTGTCCAAGCTTATCTGTGAAGAAGGAGCTCTTCATGAGCACGCTGAGTCCAGTAGCAGCGCCCAGCACATGTCCTAGAAGATCTGCTGCTACAAGAGGATCGAGCACTGCGTCGTATTTTCCGGGCTCTATGTCTCTCAAGTTTTTCGAGTCTCTCGCTATCTTCCCGGCTTTCTCTCCAGCTTTCTCAGGGTTAAATGATGATAGTGTCCTCGAGCAGGAGACTCCTGTTCCAGAATACTCGTTGTCAGCGAAAGCTCTGACTGTAATCGAGATTCCTGTAGACTGCTCAGAAGCCTCTACTCCAGTAGAAGTAACCAGGACTCTCGTGCCTTCGCCCAGCGAAAGTTGTCCAGCACATCTCTCCGCGCCATTCTCAAGGGCAGCTGAAATAGCTCTCTCAACTAGCTCGTCTATCTTGTCGCTCGCCTCAACTACCTTTTTATCATAGAGCTTTTCTACAGGAGTGTACTTAAAGGGGCCTTCAGGAAGAGGTGTAAGTAGCGGATTTTCTCTAGCATATTTAGCTATACTTACAAGTCTCTCCACAGTTTTCTCTACTTCAGCTATATTCAGTGTAGATCCGACTACTATCTTCTTACCGACACGTATTCTAATTCCTATGTTCGTTTCATTCCAGTGTTTAATTATGGTTATCTGGTTGTTAGCAAATCTAGCCATATATCTCCTGCCGCTGTGAATCATTACTGCTACATCATTTACTCCAAGGCTCAGAGCCTTTTTAACAGCTTTATTACCCAGCTCCTTAAGATAGTCTACACTCATGTTATCACCCAGGTCTAGTAAACGAAATCTTAGGAGGTGCGACACTAAGCTTAACATTCCTTATCAAGACATGAGGTCCTCCTATCCATACAGGGACTCCTTGCATCGGATTGCCTTTTCCGCATGTCGCGGCGAAGAATTCTACTTCTTTGCCTACTGCCTCTACTTTAGAGTAGAATCCTTCAGTAGTGAATTCTATGAATGGATTCCTCACAGGATGCTTTATCTCGCCATTCTCTATGTAATAGGCTTCTAGTCCTCCGTACCTCTGGTACCACCGGCGGTCACAGATGTTCCACTCAGCGAAGCTCTTAATGTATACTCCTTTCTTGACTTCTCTAAGCATTTCCTCGAAAGTCAAGTCACCGGGAGCCATATAGGTGTTAGCCATTCTGACTATTGGCTCTCTATCGAATCTCGAGGCTCGGGCAGCGGCGTTGCTCTTTTTATTGAGAAGTGCTGCAAATTCTCTGTTCATTAAAAACTCGTTTATCAGGCCGTCTTTAAAGAGGTATCTTGGCCTTGCTTTCACACCCTCGTCGTCGAAGAGGTAGAAACCGTAGCTGTTCGGTATAGTCGGGTCGTCGATTATAGTCACTTTATCTGATCCTATTCGCTTGCCGAGCATGTCTATTTTCATGTAGCTTTCGCCAGCTTCCGCGCCTTCTCTACCCCATATCCTGTCGAGCTCAGAGGGATGACCACAGGATTCGTGGACAATAATGCCTACAAGCTCGGGGCCTAATATGACGTCTACAGGTTCTTTGGGAGGAGCAGTGCCCTCTTCTAAAACCTTTGCTATTGTTTTGACTTCTTCAACGGCTCTCTTTACGACATCCCATCTTTTGTAATTCTCCCATCCTCCACTTTCTCCTAGCTGAATCCATCTCATGGCAGTTCCTTTGCCCGGAACATTGACTATGAACATAGCGAAGAGCGCAACTCTGGGTATCTTAGAGTATATCATTGCGCCTTCACTATTGTGAAAGATTTTCTCTGAGAGGCTGGTGATTAGGTGAAGGCTTCGAGAGGGGAGCTGTACTTTAATTTCGAGAAGAGACTTATCTATTTCACCCAGTTCTCCGAGCTTTTCTTCAAGAGATATCTCAACGGGATTCTCTTTAACATGAAGTATGTAAGAAACTCTATACGCCTCCTCCTCAGTCAAATTAATAGGCTTTTTCCTAAGCTTTTCACTAACCTTAGCTTTCTTGTAAGCTTCTTCCACTATTTCTCTTATACTTTCTCTCGTCATCTCATTTGTAGCAGCAAAGCCTACTCCTCTCTCAGTAAATACTCGAACACTTATTCCCGCGGCGGAAGAGAACCCTACGCCCAGAGGGACGCCGTTAACGAGGGATACATGGTCGCTCAAACTGACTTGGTATCGAGCTTCGGCGTATTTAGCTCCCTTCTCTATGGCGCAGCTTACAGCGTACTCAAGAAGGTCTTCCATCAGAGTAAACTCTTGAACTGTGTATAAAAGTGTTTAGAACGTAGGGTCGCGTAGACGAGGCGCCGAGTTGACTAACCTTTAAATATTCTCCACGAGTTTCAATAGCGGCGATTAGATGAAAATAGTACTACTTCACAGCGATTTTATAGAGTTTGAGCCGAGAGAAGAAGCTATCGAGGAAGCAGAAAAAGTAGTTAAAGAGAAGAAGAGAGTCGAAGAAGCTCTAGTAGTTTTCACAACTGTCGAGAAGGGTGATTCACTGGAGTTAGTCGAAAAGGCGGCTGATAATATAATAGATGTAATGAATAGAGTTAAGGCGGAGAGAGTAGTTATTTACCCATGGGCTCACCTGAGTAGTAAATTAGCTCCACCGGATATAGCACTAGATCTGCTTAAGAGACTTGAAGAAGAGCTTAAGAGAAGAGAAATAGAAGTAGTCAGAGCCCCCTTCGGCTGGTACAAGGCTTTCACTATATCTGTTAAAGGCCATCCCTTAGCTGAGCTTTCTCGAAGTATTACATTAGAGGAGGCTAAAGAAAAGCCCGTAAAGAAAGGTGAGAAAAAGCATATCATAGTTACACCAGATGGACTAGAACTAGATCCAGAGAAATGTGATCTCTCTCAGTTTAATCCAGAGTTCAGAGTTCTAGTAGAGAAGGAGGCTTTAAAGAAAGAGCTCAAGGGAGGAGAGCCTATAATACTAGAGTATCTGCAGAGATTCGGCTTTGAGTGGGAACCCTACTCCGACTTCGGACACATGCGGATGGGTCCTTATGCTTCACTAATATTCGACCTAGCCGCGGAGTACTCGAGAATTGTCGCTCATAGTCTAGGAATACCAGTATTCGAAGTTAAGGGGACTGCTTTCTTCAATCTCAAAGTTAAACCTGTGAGAGAGCACGCTGAACTCTATGGAGACAGATTGTACGTGGTGAGAACAGATAAAGGAGATATGGTGCTGAGATATGCTGCATGTCACCAGCAATTTAGTCTCATTAAAGACTGGACTATTTCATATAAAGATCTCCCCTTCGGAGCATTTGAGATAGCAGATTCTTATAGATATGAGCAGAGCGGAGAAGCAGAGCTCTGTTTTAGGCTCAGAAGATTTTATATGCCAGATCTACACGTCTTTGTAAAAGACGAAGAGGAGGCTAAAAAATGGGTTTTCATAATACATGATAAAATAATGAATGAGATGGCTAAGCTTGGTAGGAATTATGAGCTCTTAGTAAACTTGTCGAGCCCACAGCAGTACGAGCGCTATAGGGACTTCATAGTCGAGCTCGCTAGGAAAATAGGGAAACCTCTCCTAGTAGCTATCTACCCTCCGGGAATAAACTACTACTGGACAATAAACATCGAGTACCATATCCTAGATAGACTAAACAGACCACGTGAAGTGGGTACAGTGCAGATAGACATAGGAAACGCCAAGAGATTCGGCATTAAATACATGGATAAAGACGGCTCAGAAAAATATCCCGTTATACTCCACACAGCTATCATAGGAAGCCTAGAGCGCTACATCTACGCGCTCTTCGACACAGCGCTACTAAAGAAAAAGCCTATGCTCCCCACTTGGATAACTCCAGTACAAGTCAGAGTAATTCCTGTAAGCAAAGATTACATGAAATACGCGGAGAAAATAGCCGACGAGATCTCTCTCCGAGGATTCAGAGTAGACATAGATGATACAGACAGACCCCTGGGAAGAAAGATAGTAGACGCTGAAAGAGAGTGGGTACCATATATAATCGTTGTAGGCGAGCGTGAAGCAAAAGAAAACACTATTACCGTAAGGTTCAGAGAGACAGGAGAGCAGAAAGCATTAAAGCTGAATGAACTAATAGCTAGGCTCGAAGAAGAGACCCAAGGCTATCCCAAGAGACCCTACGGTATTCTGAGATTCTTGTCCAAAAGACCAGGCTTCCTGAAGTACTCCTAAATATTTAAACTATATTTCCGCAATATTTATCGGCTGTCAACGTATGATACCTCTAGTCTATAAAATCAATCCAGTAGATAATGTAGCTACAGCTCTCTCAGATCTAGAGAAATTCAAAAAATACGAGGTATTTGAAGAAGGTAAAGGTATAGTAGGTGAAATAGAGACTAAGACTAGAGTACCGAAGTGGTATAAAGTAGCTCTCGTGAAAATACCGGAAGAGTCTCCTGTATTGAAGTTTGGGTACTCTATAGGGCTAGCAGTAATAGATATTGAGCCGGGAACAGTAGTACACCTAACGAATATAGTTCTTTCAGAGGACTATAGCTTCGCAGAGCTTGTTGAAAGAGGATTTATCATCGGAAGAGCCTTAGTCAATATAGATAAGGGAGATAGTGTAAGAATAGGGAAAAACGTAAAGCCACTTCATCCCGCTTTCTACTCAGCTCCTTATGGTACTAAAGTAGGAATTGCTGCTAAAAGAATACTCGAAGATGAGCTAGTGAGACTAGGAAACATTATAGATGTTCCCCATAAGCTTGGCTGGAACGAGAAATACAGGAGTCTAGTCAAGGAATTCTACAAGTTTCTAAACACAGGCGTAATGAGCATGAGCAGGGTGTAGCCGATGGACAAGTGTCTCGCATACTATAGGGAGAAGCGCAAAGTATATGGTGTGAGAAATCACGTTCTAATTCTCCCGACTACTTTCTGTGTAAACAATGTGGCTTATAGAATATGGTCTCACTTTGCTGAAGAAAAGTGGGGAGAATATGAAGAAAATAAAGTAGTCTTAGCCTCACATGACGCGGGCTGCTGTCATGTCGGCTTTGACAGAGAGGTAGCTTTCAGAACATTTCTCGGAGTAGCCTCAAACCCCAACGTGTATGGAGTACTGCTCGTCAGCTTAGGATGCGGACAATTCTGTAAACCTCCATTAAAGCCAGGAGAAGACAAGAAAGTGAATTTGATGAGCTTTGAGCTCTACGACAGGCTAGTAAAACGAGGAGTCAAAGTGAAGTGGGTCAATGTGCAAGAGGCCGGCTTCGAAAAGGCAGTAAAGATAGGAGTCAAGCATGTAGAGAGAATGATCAAAGAAGCCCGCAAACTCGAAAGAGTAGAATGTCCTCTAGATAAAATAGTAATAGGTGTCGGAAACGGCGCTAGCGATCCTACATCCGGGCTCTTCGCTAACCCCGCAGTAGGACACCTAGTAGACTACTTTATAGAAAAAGGAGGAACAGTAGTTTTCAGTCAGTCAACAGAAGTTCTCGGGGCAGAGGAATACTTATTCAGCAAAGTGAGGAGAGAAAAAACTAAATTGAAGCTAAAGAGGCTGCTGGAGACTCTCATAGTGTTCAAAGAAGGTCTAGAGGAGTACTTAGGAGTATCAGATCCTACTCCAGGAAACATAGAGAGCGGCATATCAACACTTGCAGAGAAGTCTTTAGGTACTGTTCTCAAAATAGGTCACAGCAGAAAAATAGAGATCAAGGACGTACTTTCTTTTGCTGAAAAAGTGCCGAGAAACGGAGGATTGTACTTCATGGATGGTCCTGGAGAAGATCTTCTTGCAATAACTGGCATAGTTGCTGGAGGAGCGCACGCAGTGATCTTCACTACAGGTTTAGGGACACCTATAGGTAGTGTAGTAGCGCCAGTAATAAAGGTCACAGCAAACAAAGAGACTTTCACTAAGCTAGCCGACATAATAGACGTCTACATACCAGTAGAAAAAATATTTGAAGAAAAAATGACACTCAAAGAGCTAGCCGTCAAAGTACTGTATGATTATCTTCTTAAGATATTATCTGGAGAACCGTGTAAAGCAGAAAAACTAGGTCAAATGGATTTTGGTGTCAGAGAGTACTGGATGAAGCTCTAATCAAGCCTCAGTAGTTTTTCAAATAAAGCTTTATGCTAGCAGAGTTAAGATATATGTGAATTATAGCCGGAATAAGTATTAGAATCGAAGAAACTGTATACAACTTAGCTATATTCTCTCTAACTGAACCAGCACCTTTTCCGTGCGGAAGTAATATTAAGAGAGCTCCTGTGACAGCAGAGATAGTGAAGAGCACCAATAACGTTAACGATACTACAGCCCTCAGCCTGCTCACATCTTATCCCTTCTTAGTTACCTCCAATAACCTATTCACAAATATATGTCCTACTCTTCTCCCATCGTACAATAGCTCTATCTTAGGCTCCCTTCCCCCTTAATAGAGCCCAGCTCGAGCTTACTTAAATCAACTTTTTCTTTAAGCACTCCGATTTCCTGTCCCTTATACACTATCACGTAGTGAACTCCTTCTTCGCAAGTCTTCTCTACCACAGAGCACTTAGGGAGAACTTTAAACACTAGTTCCTTGAGTTCGGCTGATACCTCTACATTCGCTGTACTTTCTCTAATCCATCACATGTACAAAAGTATGGCTAAAATAGCTATAGCCATCAAACCAACTACTACCGTTTTCGTCGAAAAGGACCCTTGTAAAGAGAGAACAAGTATTACTCACTTTTTGTGAGTAAAAACAAAGCAAACTTAAATAGGCTTCGGGGGATACTATTATTGCCCCCGTGGCTTAGTGGTAGAGTGCCCGCGTGGTAAGGCTCTCTACAGAGCGGGTGGACCCGGGTTCGAATCCCGGCGGGGGCTCTATGCACTAAAGCAGTTTGATGGAAGGTTTTCTGGATACAAATTCGCAGTACTCATCTCCCTTCGAGAGACACCTCGTTTCGATCAATGAAATTCTCTCACCTATTACATAAGATATAAACCCTGCTAATATTCCTCTTAAATAGTGGCTTCGAGGAGTTTTACTCATACCCTTAAATGGTCTGCATTCAAAGCTATCATATAGCCTAAATCTAATTCTCTTTTCTTCTATATCGAATTCTACCAGCTCGTAGTCCTTAATCCAGTTCAGAGCCTTAAATATTTCAAAGCCTAAGATCAGCAGATTTCTTCCAGTAACTCCGGCGTTCGCGCTCCATTTTTCTCCTATTATGTATCCTGCTCGATAGCCTAGATGGTACATGAAGGCGAGGCCGGCGACTCCAAAGTACTGGTCTAGGGCTTTATAAAGCTCGTATAGCCATGCATCGCGCTCTACTATAGCCTCGCCTCCCAGAGTAGTTATTGAGGCCTTAAATGGTGGTAGGAGTATTTCTCCGATTTCCTTGGCTCCATGTTCTATGCCTAAAACCACGTCTAGTTCTTTGAGTTCTTCAAATATCTTCTCTGGCGGGACATCAGCTTCCGTAAGATCTATTTGTGAGATCCAGTAAGCCTCTTTCTCTTCGGCGGGGGCTTCAATAATACCACTAAGAATGTTTACATTATATTTTGCTAGTAGCTGAGAAACTTTCATTAAGGCTCCGGGCTTGTTGACGAGTTTCAGAGCTATATAAGCTATCTTTCTTCCCTTAACTTTTCTGGCTATGAAAGGATAAGTTATTCTGTAGCTGGACACGTTAGCCCCTTTAATTAATGTGAAAACTTATATATGTTTATTCTTATGTCAAAACTCATACTAGCTTGAGATAAACAATGAAGACAGGACTTAAATGATGTGTTTCCGTGAACAGCTTGAGTTTCTAGTCATCTTCCTCCAAGGTACTATACGCATATTTTCGCTTAGAGAAGCTATATTAAGCTCTGGTGAGTAGTAGAGTGTGTTAGACATCAAGGTAATAGAAGACAGATTTTCAACCCATAGGAGAATAGAACTACTCGACTTTACTTCAAAGCTCAATGAAGTAGTAGAGAAACATAGACTCGAAGAAGGGATAGTAATGGTCTTCCTGCCTCATGCTACAGCAGCAGTTACAGCTAACGAAAACGAGCCAGGTCTAGTAGAAGACATAATAGATGTTTTAACTAAAATAGCTCCTCCAGATGGCTCATTTAGACACAACCTAATAGACGATAATGCTCATGCACACATACTCTCAGCCATAGTAAAGTCGTTCTATGTTTTCCCTGTTAAGAGGGGGAGAGTTATTAGAGGAACTTGGCAGAACCTGTTTATCGTAGAACTAGACGGCCCTAGGCACTACAGAAGAATAGTGTACGTACTGCTAGGTAAGTTCAAGCAGTAAAACTTAAAGTCTTATAAGGATATAGTATGACTGCGGATGACTGGTTTTCGGGGAGCCTGAGGGACTCCCGATGAGGTAGCCCTTATCCCGCTGACGCTATAGAAATTTTTCTCCTGTAAAATGTTTAAATAGTAAAATAATAAGTATAGTATTGATGCAGTATCTTTCTTCCGTGAAGCATGTTCTGCCTTCCAGTATTCTTAGGGAGGCTTTGAGCAAAGCTATTGATATTAATGAGGCTGAGGTCCCTGTAGCCGATGAAAATTCACGATACTTAGGAGTAGTAGATCTCAGGCCCCTGTTTCTTCCCTCGACAGATATACTTGATACACGTGTCTCAAATATTATGGTTAAGTATCCTACTCTCTCCGAGGAGTTCTTTTCACCTGAAGAAGCTATGAGTATTATGATTAATAGTGGTGTTAGAGGAGTTCCAGTAGTTAGGGGTAAGAGTGTTTATACAGGAATGTTTTATCATAGAAATGCACTAGAGTATCTCAGAGATAGAGGCTTTGGGAGCAAAATTAAGGTTAACCAAGTAATGAGAACAGTGGTTCCCTGCGTTTTTTCTGAAGATACTCTCGCTAAAGCTGCTGCTGTTATGAGAAGGTATAAGGTTTCAAGAGTTATTGTTACTGAAGAGAGGAGAGGTATTATTAAACCTATAGGCGTGCTTACTAGAACTGATCTTCTTAGAATTCTCTCGAAGTATAGCAAGGACAGGGCGAGTTACGGTGAAGTTGTCGGAGAAAAGTATAGATTTCTTTCTCAGAGAGTTCGAGAATTCGTATCATTTAAACTAATTACCATAGACTACAATGAGCCTATATCTAACGCTATAGCCCTAATGCTAGACAACGATGTTAGGAGTCTCCCTATAGTAAAGAACTCTGAGCTAATAGGGCTTATCGCTTCTACGGATATAATTAAAACTTACGTCAGGTACCTCACTTTAAAGGAGAAAGCGAAGAGAGTTTACTATAAAGTTCACTGTAACGTAGAGGAGCTTAAATCGACTATAGAAAGCATTATTTTATCTAAAAGAATTCCTCCAGGCGTTAGTGTCGACGTAGAGTTCTATAGGCGTAGAGGTAATCTATATGAAGTCTACGTGAGGTTTAGAACATTCAACCGATTTGTTGTCTACGGCGATACTGCGAGAGGAGTAGAGAGAGCATTAAAAGTTCTCAGAAAAGCCATAGACTACTGTAGGGCACGCATTTTTGAAATAAGATAATGAGGTCTCTATATGAATAAAATAAGCTTCGGCATAAGCGTATTAGACAGTATCCTAAAGGAAGGATACCCTAAGCAAAGCTTAGTACTACTTGTAGGGGAAGGAGGTATAGGCAAGTCGGTTTTCTTAATGCTGATTGCGAAACATAGACTAGAGCTAGGAGAGCCCGTGCTTTTCGTATGCCTGGATAATGATCCCCTAGCGATTATCGAATCATTTAAAAGCTTTGGATTCGAAGTCGATAAGTATACTGAGAAAAACTTACTAGGCTTTATTGACTGTTACTCCTTTAAAGTAAGTGCTATTTACCGCAAAAACTTAAGCTATGTTTTAGGGATAGCTGATCCTAAGAATCTTAATCAATTAGCAAAGACTATAGTTGAGGCCATGTCAAGATTAAGTGTAGGGAAAGGAGGATGTCTTCTGCTGGACAGCTTAAACGAAATATTTCTCTACAATGACTTAACTAGAGTATCTGACTTCCTTAAGGAAGTGAGGTATATTGTGATAAGGCACTATGGAGCGTCTTTCTTCGCTACAATTCACGTAGGCTTAAGCAAGTGGGAGGAGTTAAGATCTATGATCGAGCACTTAGCTGACGGCGTAATAGAATTCAGGTTCGAGCCATCACTTAGCGAAGCAGGTGTTTCTGTAAGACAAGTTAGAGTAAAAAAGATGCGTGCAGTTCCACACGACTCAAATTGGTATAGTTTTCACATAACTAAGGAAGGTATAGTTCCATTAAAAGTTAAAATAAGAGTTAGTGGAGAAATACAAGAGAAGCGAGATGATGATAAGAGCTAAGCGCGGATAAATGACATAGCCGGTGCTCGCTGATAACGCGTATTCTCGGCAGAGAACTTAGAGCTACTGAATAAAGATCACCAATAAGGATAAATATTCTGTAATTATTTATTAGTTAACTTAATTTTCTTAATTACTTTTATAGATTCAATCACTGTAGTTGGATATTGTCCCTTTACGTCTTTCTCATACTCTTTTACCATGTCCCATATGCAGAGTAGCGCTACTGATACAGCGGTTAGGGCCTCCATTTCAACTCCTGTTTTAGCATATGCTTTAACGGCAACCCTTACCCTAACTCCGTCTTCTTCAAGCTCGAAGGCTATATCAACATGAGTTAAAGGTAGTGGGTGACACAGCGGAAGTATCTCAGGTGTTCTTTTACAAGCCTGAATAGCCGCTATCTTCGATACTGTAAAAACATCTCCTTTCCTCACCTTTCCGCATCTAATTCTTTCTACGGTGTCTTTTCTCAGTTTTATTTTACCTTCAGCTACAGCTATTCTGAGAACATCTTTCTTACCCGAAATATCTACCATTGAAGCAGACATAAGACCACTAATAGTATGAGAATAGGAGCTATTTAAAGAAAGGTTCTCTTAGAGAATTAGCTTTAATGAACAGTTTTGTTAAGACTTCCTCTTTCTCAGGTAAAGTCATGTTAGATCTAATTACATGAAGCAGACTTATAGTATTGTCATTTCTCATTAGACATGGCTTTAATTTACCATCATGAGTCAATCTGATTTTCCTGCACTTTAAGCAAAACTCGGAATTACCGTACGACTCTACTAGCTCTACCTTAATTCCTGTAGGTAGTACATATACAGGTCTGTTTTGAAGATCTCTCCTATATTCCTCTACGCAGTGCTTTCTCAAGTAATTCTTAATGTGCGTCAGCGACACATGATATTTACAGTATTCTTCAAAGCCTACTCCAAGCGGAATTAGCTCAATGAAACAGACATCAGCTCCTATTTTCGAAGCAAAGTTAATTATTTTTAAATATTCATCGTGGTTTAATCCATTTAATATGACTGTATTTAATTTAATTTTTAATCCATAACTAGCTATATTCTTAATACCCTCGATAACTCTTTTTAATCCATTTACTTTAGTTATAGTCCTATAGACTTCCTCGTTTAGAGAGTGCAGACTTACGTTAATTCTATCGAGTCCTGCCTCTACAAGCCCTTTTGCTCTATTTTCTAAAAAATAGCCATTGGTTACCAGAGAAATCTCAACATCTTCAAATCGGCTTAAGTACTGTACAATGAGCTCCAAGTCGTCCCGTAATAAAGGCTCTCCTCCCGTTACCTTAAAGAACCTTATTCCCAGCCTATGGGCTACTTTACATACTAGAGCTATTTCTTCCGCCGATAGCTCGTCACTAGACATTTCTTCGCCTTCTCTGTGGCAGAAGAAACACATGTAGTTACATCTGCCTGTAACAGATATTCTCAAGTGAGTTAAAGGCCTTCCATATTTATCTACTAGCACGCGTAAATCACCTTACCTGTATCCTTGTGGAGAGAGTATCCCGGGAGGAGAGTAATTATTTTCTTAAGACTACTTGGATCGAGTACATGCATAAAATCTTTAGCTATGTTTTTATTTAATATGTCTTTGCTTAATATAAAATCATATATTTCTGTTGAAATTTTTGTAAATCCTAATTTATATTTATCTGCAATGTACTTTACTGCTACCCCTACGTCGGCTATTCCTCTAGAGATCAGATATCCTACTGCTTCATGTGTTTTTACTTCATACTCGAACCCCTTTATCCTTTCCTTGAATTCTCGAGAACTTACTTTTTCTTTTTTGGCTTCTCTTTTAATAATTTCTTCTATTAAAGCTCTTGTTCCAGAACCCTTATTTCGATTAATAAACCTTAGTTCATTTTCAATTATTTCTGTAAAAGACTTTATCTTCAGGTCTCTGCGGTACACAAAACCTTGCTCCCTTAAGTATCCTCTCACTACAACTAGGTCTCTATACTTATATTTCTCTATAAAAGGAATGTTGTATTCTCCTGTAGATGGATCGTATAAGTGTGATCCGGCTATATCAGCTATCTTTTTGCCTACTAAGTTTAAACCTGTAAGACTACCTGTGATAATTATTTTTAGTGAATATCTTTCTCTAAGTCTCTCTAGAAGGCTTATCGCTAGAGGACAGTGGCTTCCCGCGAAAAGTACACGTTGTCTGAAATTCTCTGAAAATATTCTGACGGAAACCGTTGCTCCTTCAGCTAAGTACTCTGTGTTCTCCGGTATTGTTATGAATCCGTCGCTCATGTAAAGTGTGTATAGAGCCCCGCTGTGTGTACTCAGTGGATACGCATAGATTTTACCTCTTCTCTCAGCTATTATCGCTGGTACAAGCTTAACTAGTCCTACTGCTCCTCTTACAGGAGACAGGAGTTCTGCTTCTACTGTTTTCTCAATAACGCTAGGTGATGTTCCCTGAAGCATTTTTATTAACGGAACTAGCAGTAATTTAGCTATATTAAGGCAAGATACAGGAAAGCCGGGGAGTCCGAAAAGCACTTTTTCTCCAGCTAGAGCTATCACAGTAGGTCTTCCGGGAGAAACCTTTAGTCCGTGGACAATTACTCCGGGTCCGTACTCTGAAAAAACTCTGTAGGTTAAGTCGCCGAGACCTGCTGAAGTGCCTCCTATCGTCACTACAATATCGCTGTCCTCGAGAGCTCTATCTACAGCATCCTTTATTTCACTATAGCTGTCTTTAACTATATTCAGTCGCTTTACAGAAGCTCCAGCTTCTTCTAGCAGCGCAGCTATCATAAACGAGTTCGAATCATATATTTTTCCATACTCGAGCTCCACGCCGGGCTCAGCTAACTCGCTACCTATCGGTATTACTGTGACTTGAGGCTTAGAGTAAACTTTAATCTTCGTTATACCCGCCGACAGGAGTACTCCGATAAGCTGTGGGGTCACTATTTCGCCTCGCCAGGCGACTATTTCTCCTTCAGCAATATCTGATCCTACTAGGTCTACGTTTTCTCCCTTAGCTACTCTTCGATAGACTTCTACTTCATTAGAAGGAGTCTTACAAGTATACTCTACTGGAATTACAGCATCTGCGGGATAAGGTATAGGGGCCCCTGTGTCTATTTCAGCGCACTCTCCTTTTCTGAGCTCAAAGGAGGGAGCTTCGCCTATCTTCACTACGCCTGCGAGCTTCAGTTTTACGGGCTTATCTTCGTATGCGAGTGATGTATCTGAAGAATAGACAGCATAGCCGTCCATCAGCGCTCTGCTGAAGGGTGGAACCGAATATGCTGCTTTGATATTTTCAGCGAGCACTCTTCTAAGAGCTTTTTCGACTGGAACTTCTTCTACACGTAGACTTCTCGCTTTCACTATTTTAGATAATATTTCAAATACTTCGCCTAAGTCAGCAAGCTTTCTATAAACTTTCCTATATTCTCCCATAAACTTCTACCTCCACTACCTCTCCTTCATCGTATCCCTCGATGTCTTCAGGAACCACTATAAACCCGTTTCCCAGAACTAGGCTTCTAAGAGATCCTGATCCTCCAACAGTTAATGGTTCGGCGTAAAAGCCACTGTTTCTCCTGAAGACTCTGACTCTAACAAATCCCATGAACCCCAGCTTTACAGTAATTCTCTTCGTGAGCTTGGCCTTAATAATAGGCCTAGGCAGGTACTCTACTCCAATCCACTTCTCTAAAACTGGCTTAACTACTAGCTCTAGTCCAGCTAGAGCAGCTACAGGTAAGCCGCTTAAATTCACTACAAGTCTTCCTCTGACAGAGGATAATGCAGTGGTTTTGCCTGGCTGAATAGCTATTCCGTGTACATGTGCTTCTGGCTCTAGTTTTCTGACAGCTCTAACACTGTAGTCTTTCGATCCTAGGGAGCTGCCACCACACAGGACTACTATGTCGTTCTCTTTGAGCAGTGTTTCTAGAAGATCTGCTATTTCATCGGAGTTGTCTCTAGCTATCAGTATTTTTGAGACTTCAATGGAGTGTTCACGAAGCCACCCCTCTACTATTCTCCTGGTGAAAGGCACAGCCTTTTCCTTAACGAACTCGTCTCCAGTACAGATAATCGAGGCTTTTACATCAATTACAGGAACTGTAGCAAAGCCCAGCGCCTCTAAGGCAGCTAAATGCCAGGGTCTGATTAAGTCTCCTCGCTTTAAAACTAGATCTCCTTTGGCTAGCTCCTCTCCAGGAAGAGAAACATTTTCGTATCTGCTCACTTTCCTGTAAATCAATATTTCGTTATTTCTCCTAGAGGTATCTTCTACTCTAACAACAGAGTCTGCTCCCTCGGGGAGAAAGCCTCCAGTCTCTATAGCTACGCCTTCACCAGCTCCTATTTTTACTGAAACTAATTGCCCCGAGTATATATGATATGGAAGAAGCTTGACTAGAGCGGGACTCGTGTAGGATGCTTCCTCGCAGTCTTCACTTCTAACAGCATAGCCGTCCATAGTAGCTTTCATATATGGAGGAAAATCTCTATCAGAAACAATGTCGGCTCCACAGATTTTGTTCAAGGCTTCCTCTAGAGGTAAATCTGTAATAGATAGATTCTTTTTAAGTAGGCTAGATACTTCTTCGACAGCTCTGTGTACTCTAGTTAGTTTCCACATCAGTTTCCTAGGTTTCTACTCTGTAGACAGATATAAGCGTTATATCTGCGCGGAAACAACGCTTTAGACGAATGCCTCTTCGTGTTTAGCTTCGCGCTTATATTTCTCGATGAATTCTCTCAGCGCAGTGAAAGCCTTCTCCCTATTCTCGGCTGCGACTGCCGCTACTATAATGACATCGCCGGGCACTAGTGTTCCCGAAGACAATACTGCATCTATCTTCACTCCATGTTTTAAAGAGATCTTCTCTGCGATAGTCTTTAAAGAGTCTCTACTAATGCCTGCTTTAAACCAAAGCACTCTTTTCCCCTTAGAAACCTCCTTAACTTTTCCCACGAAGACGCAAATAGCTGGATCTCTAGTAGACAGAATTTTCTTTATAAAAAGACATGCGTCATCTGCACTCACTCTATCCTTTTCTAGGATCTCCGATCTCCCCCAGTGAGAAACTCCTCTCAGTGTTTCGAGAGCGTGTTCCGCTAAAGGAAGAATTATTTCCTTTAGAGCCTGCTCAACAGCCGAAGGTTTTCCTGGAACAACAAACACTAGAGAAGAGCCAATGGCACCCGCTAAAGCCCTAGATAAAACAGCCCTTACTCCCACTTCCTTAGAGGACAGTCTCCTGAAAAATTCTCCAAAGCCTTCAAGCCTTTTTTCCAGCAAAGGCTCGACAGCTTCTACTGAGAGATCTCTAGGCCCCAGCCCCGTTCCCCCACAGACAATCACTACATCTGAACACAGAGACTCCTCAAGCACTTTAATCTGAATAAGCCTCTTCTCGTTTGGAACAATATGGTGATTTATCTCACTTACACGGCCACTGACCGCCTCTTCAACCGTGTGAAGAATACGGTCAAGAGACTTGTCAATAAAGACTCTATCACTTACTATTATCAACGAAAGTCTCACAAAATATCTTTGCGAACAAGTATTAAAGGTTACTTCGTATTTTCTTTACTCGAAGTCCTAAAGAACTTTAGTGCTGAAACATCTTCAACTGCTTTCTCCGCTAAATATTCTTTTAGCGCTCTATATACTCCCTCCTTCACTCCTTGATAAACTACTGCTAGAAATACTTCTCCTTTGCTCACTCCCTTGCTTCTTGCCAAGTCTTCAAGAAGAGTATCTAGGGTGTCCTTAATAGCCCAATAGATAGCCTCGTAGACTTTCTCCTCTTCCAGCTTCACAATTCTTGATAAAGAAAAGCCTTTATTGAAACTTTCCCGCTAAGAGCCTTAATCAACAATACATCGTCTTCATAAGCAGACATTTTGACCACGATATCATAGTCATTAAAGAAATCTAGAACATACTCGTAGTATCCTAGCTTCTTGAATAGTTTTCGTGAAGCAATATTATCTATAGTTGTTGAGGCAAGTGAAAAGTCGGCTCTTCTTCGCTTGAAATAGTCTTCTGCTTTAAGAACCATTTGCGACGCTATACCCGTCCTTCTATATTCTTTTAAAACTCCAACATAATATATCACACCACATCTATGTCCTCTGATTTCTGTAACATAGGCTTCGAGGAAACCTACCATTCTGCCTTTCTTCTCAGCTATGAATACTTTAGTCCTTTTAAGTGCGAGAACTGCGTAGTAGCTGTGCCAGGAGTCGAAGATCTTCTCGATTACTTCTGCTACCTTGTCTTTTTCACCGTCTTTAACTTCTCTGATAATCACCTTATCTGAGGTAAAGTTAATAGTCTTTTTAATCACATAGAGTCTGTGCTTAAAACTCCAATAGAGCTCTATAAGCTTTATAGGGACAGGAAGACAGCAGAGAAAATTGTACGTAGAATTCATGATTTGGCGAAGAATATTGGGTACAAAATTAAGATAATGAATTTTTGTGGTACTCATGAGTATACTATTACTTATTATGGTATTAGGAGTCTTATGCCGGATAATGTGGAGCTTGTAGCGGGCCCAGGCTGCCCTGTCTGTATTGTTCCCGCGAAGTACATTGATGTCTGCGTGGATTTAGCTCTTAGTGGAGTCACTGTCTTTACCTACGGAGATATGTACAGGGTTCCGGGGAGCGAGTATAGTTTAGCTGAGGCTAGGAGCCAGGGAGGTAAAGTTAGAGTTGTATATGGTTTTCTTGACGTATTGAAGGAGCCTGAGTCTAGAGAAGCTGTCTTCTTTGGTGTTGGTTTTGAGACTACTCAGCCTACTGTCGCTTCTCGTATTGTCGAGAACTCTGTGCCAGATTCCCTGAAGATACTTTCTGCTTATAGGCTTACTCCCCCTATAATGAGATATTTGCTGGAAAACAATGTAGTAGAGCTACATGGAGTTATAGCGCCGGGCCACGTGTCGACTATCATAGGGTCTTCTTCATGGGAATTTCTTTCCGAGGAATTCAATATACCCACAGTTGTAGCAGGATTTGAGCCAATAGACGTCTTACTGGCTATTCTGAATATCATTGAGCAGATTTCTTCAGGCAAAGCTTATCTCTATAACGAGTACTCTAGAGTAGTTAAAAGAGAAGGAAATATTTTAGCTAAAAAATATGTCGCGGAGTGTTTTGAAGTATGTGATGCCTCTTGGAGAGGCATAGGCGCGGTCTCCCGGAGTGGCCTCTCTTTTCGAGAAAAATACAGGAAGTACGATGCTGTAGCGGAATACGGACTAGATTTGACGGGCGGACTGGATACTAGGCCTGGATGCAGGTGCAGCGATGTTATACTGGGTAAAGCTAAGCCTACTGACTGCCCCTTCTTTATGAAAGCATGTACTCCCCGCCATCCCTATGGCCCATGCATGGTATCTAGCGAAGGTACCTGTAGTATATGGGCTCGCTATGGTGCATTACTTAGAGATAGCGAACCCGAGTAGGGCGAATATGAACAATAGTTTATATGCTTCAATAACATCTTGTGCCTCGTACCGAACTACTGACCCGGAGACTCTTTTTACGCCTGGAACTAGTGAAGCTACTTCGGCGATTGAGGAGTCTGTGAAGAATACCTCAAGTGATACAGGTTCTTTTACTTTAAGAGGCTCTATTTCTCCTCTTTTAACTTTACTTAAAGCTCTTTTGGCTGCCTCAGCTATGAGTAGCTGGGCTTTCTTCGGATGAATATGCCTAGCAGCATATCTGCTGATACCGTATTTGACAGGCACTACTTCGATATTCTTGATGGTTTTCTCGGCCTCACTCGTAATTTTATCGTCTCCCGTCACGAGAGCCACGGGGACTCCATAATGTCCTGCAACTGCTGCGTTTAGGTAGAATTCGCTTACTTCAACTCCATTTATCTTAACATAGTTGATTGCCCTACCTGAAATAGTATGGTCTAGCACTGCTCCTGCAGTATGCTTTTTGGCGTGATAGCCTATGAAGAAAGCCGCGCTGAAACTAGAGTCTAGTCCCTCCATCATTAACAGAGGCTTCAGTCCTCCGGTAATTATTTCGACATTTTCATATGGCAGTTCATCGAGCAGCAGGTTTATCATAGATCCATGCGAGTCATTTACCAGAACATATTCTGCTTCTTCTTCGAGAGCTGCTCGGACAGCCGCGGAGACTTCGCAAGTCATATATTTTCTCATTTTTTCATAATCTCGTCCAGTAGAGCTTACATGATCTTTAGCTACAACGCCTGCTATACCCTCCATATCCACAGAGATGTATATTTTCACGAGTTAGAGTCTGCATCAAGGTATTAATACCTTAAGTAGACTGAGTCTTCTCCACTATTTTCTGTACTGTTTATAAATTTCATTGAATTAGATAAATTTAAATACTATTTATATAAAAATATCATATGCTGCCTCTGAGGCTACTTAAATATAGGGATGAGTCGGTGAGATACTCTAAGGAGATGAAACGCCAGTTTTCTCAAATGAAAAAGATCTACAATAAACTTGCCAAGGGTAAGATTGAGCCCAAAGGAAACTCTGATATCGAGCTGATTAGAGCTATTAGAGAGCGACTTGAAGAAGGTAGAAGACTCATCAACGAGCTTAGGGAAGAGACCTTTCTTAGCGAGTAGGCTACATAGTTTTATAACTTCAGGGAAGAAATATATCATGTGAGAAAATTTAAGCTATCAGTAATATCGGATGAAGTATCGCAGGATCTAGAAAAGGTAGCCGCGTTTGCTCATAAACATGAACTGGATGGTGTTGAAATAAGGACTGTGTGGAATACTCCGCCTCAAGACCTAGTCACTTGTGCCGATGAAATTAAGAGAATATTGTCTAAATATGGCTTAAGCGTATGCTGTATAGCTTCACCTTTCTTTAAAGCAGACCTGGAAAGTGAAGAAGAGTATAGAAAACACTTGGGAATCCTAGAAAAATGTATTGACTTAGCTAAAAAGCTGGACACAGACAAAATAAGGGGATTTGCATTCTGGCGCAAAGGCAGACTTGAAGATTATGAGGAAAAAATATTGGAGAAGTTCCAGAAACCACTGGAGATAATTGAGAGAGAAGGAGTATACTTGGCTTTAGAAAACGAGCCTGCAACATTTCTGGTAAATGCTAAGACAGTAGCCTACTTTATTGAAAAACTTTCATCAAAGTACGTTAAAGCAGTATGGGACCCCGGCAACGACATATGGGATCCCGAGGGAGAAATACCGTACCCAGATGGATATACCGCGATAAAGAAGTATATGATACACATGCATGTTAAAGACGGTGTCAAGAAAGGACCTGAAGGAAAGCCAGAGCCTCGCCCTATAGGCGAAGGCGACGTAGACTACCTCAACCAGTTTATAGCCCTAATTAAAGATGAGTATAGCGGCTATATTTCGCTAGAGACACACTGGAGACCTAAAAAGAAGCTCTCTGAAGAAGAATTAGTGAAACCTGGTGGCGCAGCCTTCTCCGAAATGGGCGAAGAAGCCTCTGAAATATGCGTAAACAACCTTAAGAGAATAATCGAAGAAGCCTTAAAGAAAGCTAGGGAGTGAAAATGAAGTACTCTGTATACACTTTACTCTTCAAAGACTATAGCCTAGAAGAAATTCCACCCATTCTAAGCGAACTAGGCTACAATGGGATAGAGATAAGAATACATGATGATGGAATACACCTCCCAATAGATCCTAGCTCAGAGAAAATAGCACAAGCACGGAGGCTCGCACAAGACTACGGTCTAGAAATACCGATTATCTCATCTTACGCTAAATTCGGTTACTCTGAAGAGCTCTGGAAAATAGAAAAAGAAAAAATGATTAAAATAGCCTTAATAGCAGACAAACTTGAAGCAAAGTACTTCAGAGTACAGACAGCAGGCTACGACGACTCACTAGGCTACGAGAAGATCAGAAGCTTCATCCGAAAACAGATACTAGAACTACACGTAACCTTAAAGGAAATGAATATTGAAGCTCTGCCAGTAATAGAGCAGCACGGAGGAGGCTGCATAGCTTCATCAGCTGGAATAATAATAGATTTAATAAGAGGCATAGAGCCAGAAAAAATAGGAGTATTATATGACCCAGGAAACGCAGTATGGGAAGGATGGGAGCCTCCAATAGTCCAAATAGATATCCTTAAAAACTATATTAAACACGTACACGTCAAAAACTACGATCGTGATAAAACAGATCCAAGAAAAGTAGTTCCAGCACCCTTAGACAAAGGAATACTCGACTGGCGCGAAGTAATAAAAATCTTAGAAAGCAAAGGCTACACCGGGTACCTGTCTCTTGAAGACTTCAGACCAATACCGCCAGAAGAAAAAGCCAGGCAGGCAATAGCATTCTTCAAGCAAGTAGAGTCAACAGCTTAAACCATACCTATTTATTATCCATTGTTTTCGAAACTACGTGACACATAAGTACGGTATAATCTTACATGGAGGAGCAGGCAGATACAGGCTTTTCACTAAAGAATTTATTGAGAAAAGAAAACAGGAACTCAAAAAAGCAGCGCTCTACAGCTTTGATGAGCTAAAGAAAGGCAGCGCTTTAGACGCTGTTGAAGCAGCAGTCGAGTACATGGAAGACTCAGGGCTATTCAATGCAGGGAAAGGATCCTCACTGACCATCACTAAAGAAGTAGAAATGGACGCAGGCATAATGGACGGCAAAACTCTTAGATGCGGTGCAGTCGCCTGTGTGAAAAGCATAAAGAACCCAATTAAGCTAGCTCGACTAGTTCTAGAGAAAACAGACCATATTTTTCTAGCGGGTCCTGGAGCAGAGAAAGTAGCCGAAATACTTGGTATGAAAAGAGAGCCTATTGTAGTGACCTCAGAGAAAATAAGGAAGTTTGAGAAAGCCTTCAGGCTTTGGCTTAAAGGAAAATGGGGTACACATCTCTTTAGGCTGAAGACTATTTACAGAGACTTCATTGAGGGAACAGTAGGAGCTGTAGCGATCGATAAATACCGTAACATAGCCGCGGCCACGTCTACTGGAGGCTACTCACTTAAACTACCTGGCCGAATAGGAGACACACCGCTAGTAGGCTGCGGTTTCTACGCCGATAATTCTGCTGGTGGAGCCTCTGCAACAGGTATAGGCGAATACTTAACACTAATATTCGCTTGTAAAACAGCATGCGACTTTATGAGACAGGGGGTCTCAGCAATGAAAGCTGCTGAAGCCACCATAGACATACTTACTAGGCGATTCGGCCTACATACTGGTGGCATAATTACAGTGGATCCTATGGGCCGTTTAGGCTTCGCGTATAATACACAGGGAATGAGTAAAAGCATAATGACATCAGGTATGAGCGAGCCCGCTGTAGCAGTATTTCCTGAAGAAGACCATATTATGTTAAAGTTCATTAAAAAATAATTATTTACTCCTCTAGTAAATTGACTTCAGTTACTTTACCTCTCTTTAAGTCTATTTTGAGTGTTTTTATTTCGTAAGGATCTATCTTCACGCTATACTCTCTGTTAGACAGCTTTAAAGTAGCTTTAGTTTCTTTACCAGCTACTTCGTAGAACCTCACTACAAGCTCTCCGCTTTTCTCGCATTTCTTCAGCACTGTTGCTACCACATTTTCTGGAGATACTTTGAGAAATGAACCTACTTTGTCGAGTTCGCCTCTATGAGGTACTTCAACCACATAAATTGGCTCGAGTACTATTGCTTCACTTAAAGAGAATATTTTGCCGCAGTGCTCTTTCCACGATCCTCTGTGAGGGAAAATTAAGTACTTGAATTCATGTAGGCCTTGATCAAGGTACTTCTGGCCCGGCCTGACTTCATGAGGGGCACGGTGAGCATAAGCAGGACTTCTTAAAACAGTTAGCCTTAATTCAGGTCCCTTTACACTGTAGCTATATTTAGAGTCATTTATTATCGTAACTCCGTAAGTTCTCTTCTCTACTAAAGATGCTACTTCACCTGATACATCAATCCATCTCTGACCAGGCTCTTCTTCGCCGTTGGATTCTCTGACAATAGTTCCGTAAGATATCTCATATGTTACAACAGGGTTAAACACATTAATCGGGAAAACTAAACGTAAGAGCCTATGTTTTTCTCTCCAGTCAACTTGCACCCTTACTTCAATGAAGTCTAAGTTTCTGTAAAGTATGAAATCTTGAATAAGTTTTGACTCACCGTAAGTATACATAGCTCTTATTCTGCTTCTTACAGGACCATTTTCAATAAGCTCTACTGAAGATAACGTGAAACAGCCTTCCTCCTCTGTATAGGCATCAACTTCATGACTCCAAGTATCGCTTTCATCCTTAACTACTACGGGAACAGCCGCTTGCTGGCTAAAAACTTGTACACCATGCTTTTTATCATATAAATACTCTATGTAGCCTGTTTTCTCAGAAATCTTGAGTTTAAAGAACTCGTTCTCGATTTCAAGCTTCTTTGGAGCCTCCTCTGACTTAACAGGAGACTCCCCTAGAACTACTCTATATACACGGTATCCGAGAGAAGGCAAGTCTGCAACAAATACTGCTCTAGTAGTTCCCGCCGCCGCTGAGGTTTCGACAAACTGGTAGTCTACAGCTTTATCTTCTAGTAAAAGCACTTTATCCGGAGTCCATGCAGGCTCCACTTCGACTGGATATTTTAAATTGAATGGCGTTAAGTTAAACACGACTAAGTAGACTTCACTGCCCTCTAGATTTATTTTACTAGAAATTTTCTGAGTATAAATATCGACTATTTCCCGGGCTTTGTTTAAAGCCTCATATATCACTGCCCTGATGTCTTCGTAAGCTTCAGGTATACAAGTTCCTGCAAGGGAATCATGAAACTGGCTGAACAAGAGCAGTTTCCAAGCTCTCCTAAGATCTTCCTCTGGATATTTTTCTCCGAAGAGAGAATAGCATATACTAGCTACTCGCTCTGCTGCGAGAAGCATGTGTTCTGTTTTCCTATTTAAAGCTTTTATTTCGCTGTAGGCACTATAGCACCCCCTGGCGTGATGCTGAAGTTCTCCTTTGACTACAGGGAAGAATTTACGTGACTTAAGTAACTCTTTGAAGTACTCCTCAATAGTACTGTGAACAACTTCAACACCATAGTCTCTGCAGACTTCTTCAAGTATCTTTACATCCTCTAGACTCGGCCCACCACCATGGTCTCCTCTACCGTACAAAAGAAGCATTAAGTCATGTTCTCTTCCATATTCCTTCAGCATTTTATCTAAGTGTCTTCTAAGCTCGTCACCAAATACAACAGGGGAGTAGGGTACTCTGTAGGCGAGAATACGTGAGCCATCAGGCGACTCCCACCAGAAGACTAAAGGCAAATGCATTTCTTCTTCCTTCGGCCTCATGAAGACATAGTACTTGAACCCTGACTTAGCAAGTATCTGTGGCAGCATAGCGTTGTGTCCAAAACTATCAATATTGTAAGCCACAACAGCTCTTCTACCCGTCAGCTTCTCTAAGATCATCTGTCCGTAGAGAGCATGCCTCACATAAGACTCACCGCACGGAAGATTACAGTCTGGCTCAACTATCCAGCCTCCTACTATCTCCCATCTTCCTTCATTGACGACACTTAGTACTTCGTCGAAAAGCCTAGGCTCTATTTCTTTAAGCCACTCGTACATAATGGCTGATGACATTGCGAAAACAGCTTTACTCCTATTAACTACCTCGAGTACTTTTCGGACAGTATTGCGTACAACCCATATACCTTCGCGTAGACGCCATAGCCACACTGGATCTATATGAGTATTACTTACAGCATATACCCTAGTCACGAGTATTTACTACAGACAGAATCTAAATAACTATGGTTAAAAACTTATTCTGCTCACTTACATGAATTAAGTGTGAAAGAATAATTGAGCTCTGCTCAGTACGTCTACTGCCCTGAAAGATATAAACTTGTGATTTCAATAGCTTTAGAGGCGCTCATTTTCATGGGGCTTTTCCCGAGCTGGGGTCTTACAATGCTATCAATATACGCTACAATTATTCCCCCGCCTATTGTCTAGGCGAGTAGCATAGCAGTGTTTATAGCTTCATACAAGCACTAACTCTAGAAAACTCGCACCTAACGTTATAAAAGACCCAGAGCTTAGAAAAGTAAGGCGCTTAGGGTGGATTGTCTGGACTCTCTCCTTTGCTATAGTAATTGCCTTGTACCTCATTATTCTTCAGTTAATGAAACTCTCGCTAAAGTAAATCATATTCCTCTCCTCCAGTAGCTGGTACTATGCTGTAACATTAGCCTTCATAGTTGAGGGTCTTACAATAGAGCGAAAAGAAGTCGAAATGAGGCACCTTGCTTTCTCATACATAGATATTCTAGCTAGAAAAGGCTATATTATGAAAAGAAAAGTAATTACCGATGAAGGTCCAGGAACTCTAATAGAGCTAATTGAGAAAGATCTCGTTAAGTACCGTGAAACAGTGAACTGTTTGAGAGAAATACTCAAAACAGTAGACTGTAAGTAAAATACATGAAATTGAGAAAGCTTTTCTACACAACATTAAGCACACCAGAGATACTTGATTTTAGAAAGACTGCGATGATATACAGCTTTAGCTGGATTTTTGACGGAAAAAACCTTTACCTAGTAGTTAGCTATAATCCCGTTACTATTGCTAAAGTCTCTCAAATAGACCACGAGTTGAAAGTAGAAGCATATTCTGAGCAAAAAACCATTACTAAAAGCGAGCTATCAGAAAAAATAGAAATAACTCTAGGTCTTAACGAAAAAATAGAGGAGTTTTACGAGAAAATAAGAGAAGATCCTCTACTAAAATACGTTCCTACAGCGCTGAGAGGAGCTCGTCTCAGATCTGTTGACCTATGGACAGGAATAGTTACAGCTATATGTCAGCAGAACGCGAGCTTTAAGCAGGGCTGGACTATGCTCTATAACCTTTATAGAAAAACAGGCAGAACCTTTAGAGTAGAGAACCACGATGTACTAATCTTGCCTACCCCGAACCAAGTTCTCGAAATCAAATCAGATACGCTTAAAGAATGTAAACTAGGCTACAGGTCACAGACTCTGGTTGAAGTAGCTAAAGTACTAGAGTCAGGAGACTTGGAAGAAGACCCTCTTTATCAAGACCCCTATTCAGCCGAAAAAATATTAAAGAAAATTAAAGGCATTGGACAGTACTCAGCACGCTTGACCCTAGTCCTTTCTCTTAGAGAATACGCTTTACCGCCTATTGATAGGTGGACTACAAGACTTGTTCAAGAAGCATATGGCTTAGAGTCTCGTAGCTTTAAAACAGTAGAGAAGGCTATTAAGACGAGATGGGGGAAATGGGCGGGTCTAGGCGTGTTCTTTCTCACAGTAGTTCTTGACGCGGTTCCTCTTTCAAAAGCTTTGCTGAGGTTAAGGAAAGGAGAACTAAAGCCTCGTGCAGATGCCAAGGAGCTGACTCCCTTAACTCTGTGGAAAAAACTGTAACTTATACGAAAGTAATTTAATTAGGCTGCATTTGTGAGTTGAGAATGCAGAACTTAGTGTCAGCTCTACTTGGACTATATATTCCTCTAGCTGCCGGAATTATGCTCAGAAGACTAAACCTCACAAGCGATACTGCTAGCAGAGATCTGTCGAGAGTAGTGCTCTACTTCCTGTTTCCGCTACTAGTGTTTCTTGCAGTGTCCAAGAGAAAAATCACGGTAGAAATTTTACTGATGCCTGTTCTCTCCATGACTCTCATATTGATCTGCTTAACGGTATCGCTTTTAATTTTCGGTAAACAACATGAGTTAATTTTACCAGCTTCATTTCATAACGCCATTTATTTACCAATACCTATCGCATATGCTCTTTGGGGAGAGGAAGCAGTAGCGCTAATAAGCTACTATGCTTTAGGTAACATACTTCTATTTAACCTACTAGTACCTCTAATAGCAGCAGGCAGCCTTAAGAAAGGGCTCCATAACTTAGCTAGATATCCTCCTTTCTACGCCCTAGTGTTAGGCATAATAGCCTCCGCTCTAAGCATAATTATTCCTACTGAAGTCGAAGAGGCTTTAAGAGGAATCGGCGGAGCTACTACTCCAATAGCCATCCTAGTACTAGGACTCGATTCTGCTAAAAATCTCGTATTTGAGAGAGACTCTCTTAAAGTAATGTTCATCAGATTTATTGTGGCACCTGTAGCAACACTTATTTTAGCATGCATGGTCTTTAAGCTCAGAGACCTACCGTTAGCCGTAGTTATCCTCGAGTCACTAATGCCTCCTGCAGTAAGTAATGTTATTATTTCAGGAGAATTTGGTCTTGATAGTGAAAAAATGGCTAGAATAGTTGTAGTCACTACTCTATTTGCTTCAATAGCATCTCCTCTTCTCACACTTCTCTTTCTGAAGAGCCTTTATTGATGAAAACAAGCTACAGTTTATACATTAATTTTAATCTGATATAATACTAAACTATAAAGAAATATACTTGTTTACTACTAGGAGTATGTGAGAATTAGAGAGGAAGAAGGCGTTCTCGAAGGCTCTAAGTATGTGGTGAAGATTCCTTCAGCACACGAATTTAACTGCTGTGTGGTAGGGTGTAGAGGCTGGGCTTATAGAGGCGAGTACAGGGAGGGGCTTCATAGACATTTAGATCCTCTCGGAAACTATATTGTCGAGAATGGTTTCCTCTGGGCTGCAACTGACTACGGTGCTGGAGGATATCCCTTAAGAAAAGCTCTTAAAAGTATTAAAAGTTTAATAAACTATATTAGGAAAAAGTATGGTGTTGAGAAAATAGGTTTACTTGGAACAAGTATGGGAGGCCACTTTGCCTTAATGTATGCTATAGAGCATCCAGAAGATGTATCATGTGTAGTAGACATATACGGTGTTGCTGATATTAGAGCTCAGGTTAAGCATGTAGTTAGAGCCCTACAGTTTCTACCAGCATCTCTTCTCATTATAAGAAAACCAAGCGAAATAAAATCAGCTATAAAGTTTCTACAGGACATAAAGAAAGAATTCGGCGGAAATCCATTTCTACTTAAATTCAATGAAAACTACAGCCGGTACAACCCTATAGAGAGAGTCTCAGAGTTAAAGGCTCCAGTACTTATAGTGCACGGCACTAAAGACTACGCAGTTCCCCTCAAAATCTCCCTTAAACTAGCAGAGGAACTAAAGAAACACGGAAAGTCTTTCGAACTTCACATAGTTGAGGGCACTGGTCACGACGAGGAGACTATTAAGAAAGCTCTACCAAAGATACTAGACTTCTTGAGTAAACACTTGAAGAAATAGATGGCTCAGAGAATTTACAACATACACTAATAAGCTGGAAGCTCATTAAAGCTGAATTTCTTAGACACTTTGGAAATACATGGATACTCAGTTCTTCAGCTTTCGATCACTTTTCACTAGTCAACGCCTTCATCATCGAGAGGCATCTCTACTTGAAGTAGCTCACTACTTTTGAATACTTGTCTAGGAGTTCTAAGTTTTTCGGTTGAGGATGCATGTACAGGATAAAGTGCTTTACTCCTATCTCAGTGAAGCCTTCTATTTTCCTGATTATGTCTTCGGGAGTGTCTCTTTCTTCCCAGACATCTATTACGTTGCCCCACTGGAATTTCCCTGGCTTCTTCATGTACTGCGACATGTATTCCATTTTCTTCTTATAGTCTTCTGGCTTCCCTATCTGGGGAACCCATCCGTCACAGTATTTAGCCGTGGCTCTGAGCATTCGTGGTCCATGTCCTCCGCTGAATATAGGTGGATGGGGCTTCTGATAGGGACGTGGCACTAGTCTGCAGTTATTGATTTTCCAGTATTTTCCTTCGTAGTTTACCTCCTCTTGAGTCCACACCATTTTAATAATCTTTATCGCCTCAATGGTCTTGTCTACTCTAATTCTGGGAGGTTCCCATGGGTAGCCGTATGCCTCAAATTCTTCTTGCCACCAGCCAGCTCCTATACCTAGAAATACTCGTCCTTTAGTTAGCTGATCTATTGTTGTAACTATTTTTGCTACTAGCACAGGGTTTCTAAATAGAGAACACATTACTAGGGGAGATACTTTAACTTCTGTGAGCACGGCTATGGCTGTCAGCATAACCCAGCACTCCGGTCTGCAGCCTCTTTCATCGCTTTTTACTAGAAAATGATCTTGGTGGGAAATTACATCGAAGCCTAGCTGAGCTGCTTTGAGAGCACAGTCACGTATGTAGTCTATGCTCTGTGTTACTGGTAAATGGTACCAAAAAACAATGTCTTTGTTCATCGGTAGTATTTAAATGTCTTAGAGTTTAAATAACTTAGCTACTGGTAGTCTTTTCTAGTGCTCCTTCTACAGAGAGGTTTACTGTTATTTCAGCTATGTCAGCACAGTATTCTGCTATTCTCTTAAGGCTTTCTACTATTGTTCTAGCTACTAGCGCCTCTTCTACATCTACGCGCTTTTCCATAAGCTCTCTTATGATAGTGTCCTCTACCTGTCTTAGAGAACTGACCTCATCTACTACCTGGTGAGCAAGTACCTTATTGTACTTGGAGAGAGCTTGTGAGGTCTTCTCGTACACTCTGCAGACGCTGCCTCCTAGTTTCTCTATATCAGAAGCTATTTTTTCACCTACAGGTTTATGAGACTTATACAGAACTTCAGCTATTCTGCTGGCGTGATCACCTATTCTCTCTATACTTTTAGCTATTAACCTAAAACCTAAGCACTCCCTAAGGTCAGTTAAACCTACCTCAGAAGGCAGTAACATTCCCATAGCAACTGACTTAAGCTGCCTTACTATAAATAAGTAGAATTTATCTATAGTGTCGTCTCTCTCGATTATTTCTTTAAGGAGAGTTTTCTCCGGATTTCTCATACATTTTAAAGCATCTTTTAACATGTAGTGAGAGACTTTTATCATACGATTTATAGCAGTACGTATCGGAAGTTCTGCAGGCTTAGCTAGACACTGAAAGAGAACTGTGTCTACAGTCTCCTCCACTATTTCTACTCCAATCATCTTCTTAACCATGACATTTCTTAAAGCTACTCTATGCTCATGTGTTTTCCCTTTAAACACTACCTTTATGACATCGTATCCCACTAAGTATCTCGTGATAAATTCTCTCACAGCCATGCTTGGCGAAGTAGACTCATCAATACATAGGACTGACTCATGTAGCTCCTTTCTTTTACGAGCAGGTATTATCTTCAGACTATTGTCTGGCTGAACCATGACTACTACGTAATCTCCTGGCTTTAGGTGTACGGATTTAACCCATTCTTTTGGTAGAGAAACTATGAGTGTGGAGCCTCCCGTGAGCTGTACTCTTCGCAACATGTGTTTCTCAGACATAATAATCAGTATATAGTTTAGTTAGGTATTATATATAGATATTTTCCTAATATAGAGCTTTATGAAATAGTTAGGTTAACAATATATACCTGTAGGTAAACTCCTCTAGCGATGAGCAGTAAGCGGGAGTATATTGTCGGTGTAGTTTCTCTACTAGCTTCTATAGTGCTGATACTTGTCTTCTTCGCGCTAATTGTCGCTAAAAATCATATTTTAACAAAAATGCTATTAAGTACATTAGCATAAGGAAACAATAGCGTGAAAATCGCTGTAGTCGGAGCCGGGCCAATTGGAAGTCTGCTCTCACTAAGGCTACTTCAGAAAAATAAAGAAGTAGTAGTTTTTGAAGAAGACGAGGAGCCAGGTATTCCCGCACATTGTGCTGGAGTAGTCAGTTTAAAGACTCTTAGGATTTACGATTTATCTTTCTCTCAGCGCTTTATTTTGAATAGATTTAGGGGAGCTTATATTTTCCTTCCCGGAGGACACGTACTTCATGTTGCTAGAAGAGAGTATGTTGCATGTGTTATAGATAGGGTTTCATTTGACAGAGAGCTCTCTTTCTTAGCTGAAAAGAAAGGAGCTGCCTTAATGCTCGGTACAAGAGTAGAAGACCTGCTGTTAAACAGGAGTAAAGTTTTAGTCAAGACAGGTAAGAGGGATTTTTGCGTTGATAAGGTTTATTTATGCGAGGGATTATCTCGTACTCTTACTAAAAAACTTGCATCTCTGAAACATAGGCCTTTAGTTGGAGTAAATATAGATCTTGAAGCATCTATTAGTTTCCCCGAAGACCATGTCTGTGTTTTTATTTCAAAGAAAGTAAGCGATAGACTTTTTGCTTGGCTTATACCTCTTAACGGCGGTCTAGTGAGACTAGGACTAGCTGCGTCGAGTAATGTCGCTAAAAGGCTCTCTTATGTAATTAAATACGCTACAGCGAAGGGATTGATTGATAGTTTGAGAAAAATTTCTGAGTCTGCTGGACTAGTTAATGTAGATGGTCCGCTGCCGAGATTCTCTTTTCTTGGAGATAGAGTTATTGTAGTAGGAGACGCTGCTGGGCAAAATAAGCCTACTACTGGAGGAGGACTTTACTACGGGGGACTCGGCGCTCTACTTGCCTCTCAGACTACTAGTGGAAGAGACTACGAGAAAGCGTGGTGGAGTGTTTGTGGAAGAGATATTAAATTCATGTCTATTTTCAGACGTGTTCTAGACAATCTCAGCGATCGAGATCTAGAGGAGATGTTGAAGAGGATAGACTTGGAAGAGCTTTCTCAACTGTTTTCATTTAGAGCTGATTTTGATAGACAGTCTCTTGTAATGAGAAGCTTAATGGATTATTTGGCGAGGCAGCCTCTAGGATCGCTACTTCTTATCTTAAAGAGCTTGATAGTATCGTTGCTAGCTTAGGGCAGTGCTCAGCACTTCTACTATGTCTAGTACGTCTACGAAAACGTTTTCCCTCATAGCTGCTTTGTCAAGAGCTATTTCACATATTTCACATCCTGAGACTATAGTTTCTGCTCCTGTACTAAGCAGCTCTCGTAGTCTCATAACGCCTATTTCTGACGCTAGGTCGGGATAGAATGAGAGTATTGATCCTCCACAGCACCTCGAGTAGTACTTATTGTAGTGTGGTGCCTCTAGAACTGTTAAGCCCAGCCACTCTAGTACTGCTCTAGGCTCCTCTACTACTTTTCCGTGTCTTGTCAGATGGCAAGGATCGTGATAAACTATCTCGCCGGAGAGCTTACGGTACTTTATTTTATTCTTGTTCATGAGCTCGTAAAGGTACTCTGATATGTGTAGCACTTCGTAGTCGACGTCAAAGTACTCTGAGTACCTCTCTTTTAGAGCAATGTAGCAGCCGGGACAAATCGTGACTATTCTTTCTACACCACTCTCTTTAAATGATTTGATGTTTTTCTCAGCTTGCTCTAAGAACTCTTTCTCAAACCCTATTTCATAAAGCACTAGTCCACAGCAGTACTCATCTGGACCAAGATAGCCTAACGTCATCCCGCTCTTCTCCATGAATTTTTTAAGTGAAAGCAGTATCTGTCTCCTAGAGATAGGTATAGTGCATCCTAAGAAAATTATTGTCTTAGACTTTCTCGGGGGCAGTACCTGTACTGGAGTTTTCGCTCTGCGCTCTGCGCTGTAAGGATTGTCGCTGCTGACTATGGAGTCTCTTATCTCTCTGTGGATTCTCGGGACAGCGTTCTTTGACACAAGGAACTTCCTCACGTTTCTGAAAATTCTTGTGTTGTCTAGAGCACATACTGCTTCACAGTAGCCACATAAAGTGCACTTGAAGTATATGTCCACTAGCTTCTCTGTCAAACCTACGTTTCCCTCTACTATTCCTCGAGCTAAGTGCATTCTTCCTCTCGACGAGTATGTCTCAAAGCCTAGTACTCTTCTGACAGGACACTCGTATACGCAGAAACCGCACTGTGTTCTAGCACAAGTATAGAGATTGTCGACTAAATCCTTTAAATAATCTCTGAGATTCATTCGACCCACCTCGATTCACCGAACTTCTTGCCAGGATTCATTATTCCGGCAGGATCGAAAACCTCCTTTATTTTCAGCATATACTTGAGAGCGTTCCCATGCTCGTAGACATTTATCCCTGCCAAAACTTCTCCATCACCGTAGTACGCGCTCATAGAGCCTCCCAGATCTACCGCGGTTTTCGCCATTTCCTTTAGATATCTATAAAAGTTTCTTACTTCTTCTTCGCTGTCTCCTACCCATACGGCAAACGATATGCTTACGTGAGTGCTGTTAGGGTGCTGGAAGTACACATTCATTCCAAGAACCTCTAAGCCATACTTAGAAGAGTACTCTAAGTACTTTCTGTACATTTCCTGGATCTTACCAACAGGGACGCTTACTCCAGCTGCACCGAATCTTCTTGTTCTTTGAGAATCGGGCCACTTTTGCTTAAAGGGTATGAAAGGTTTTTCCCACGGAAAGCGTAGCTCCTTAGGCTCTATTGCTACATGCTTGCTAGTCCACCACATTTCGAGCACTTCTCTATCCTCTATGGGCTCTCCTCCGTGTTCTCGAACGATTTCCCGCGACTTCTTCATCATGAAGTCTACTACGTCTTTGTCTCCAGCAAAGCTTAGAAACAACACTGCTTCAGTCCACTCCGGCACCTTCGGCTCTACTCCATACTTAGCTCTATATGCGTGAGTATAAAACTTAAGCCTATTTTTACACTGGAGGTTGGCTGACTCCGGTAAAACTCCTCTTTTCAGCATATCGACTAATGCTTTAACACCGTGACTAAAGCTGGGGAAAAAGAAGCCCACGATATCTCTGTGCGGAGGCGCTGGAACTACTCGTAAGACTGCCTCAGTTACTATCCCCAGAGTTCCCTCTGATGATATAAACAGCCAGTGAAGGTGATACCCTGAAGTAGATATAAGGGTCTTTCTATGTCCCAGCTCAACTACTTCGCCAGTTCCCGTGACTACCGTTATACTGCACAAATGGTTCTCTATTTTACCGTACCTTATGTTGAATGTTCCATCAGATCTAAGCGCAATGACGCTGCCTACTGTGGCTACTGCCTTAGACTCTACATCATATGGAAACCAGAGACCATATTTTCTGAGCTCTTCATTAAGTCTGAGGATGGGAATCCCTGCCTGGACTCTAACAACATAGTTTTCTTTATCTACTTCAAGAACTCTATCCATGAGCTTCATGTCCACTAAAATACCTCCTCTAGCCAAAGATCCTCCGCTCATGGAGGTTCCTCCTCCTCTAGGAGTGACGGGAATCTTGTACTCGTATGCTACTTTGACTACTTGGGAGACTTCTTCAGTAGACTTAGGTAAAACCACTATATCCGGTAATGCTCTAAAGTCCCGCGTACAGGGATTCCAGTTGCGGGAATACGGCAATCTATCCTCTATAGCAACAGATACTCTTTCCTCTCCGAGCAGCTCTACCAATTTAGAGTAAACTCTTTTAAGTACTTCTTTATCCACGTTTACTTTAATAGACCTAGCTATAAATGCTTATCAAGGCTCAATAAGAAGAACTTAAGTAATAAGAGTAGTGAAAAAAATAATTTATTTGAAGGATTTATCAGAATAAGTTACTGTAAAGGCATCCAAGTCTTTTCTTCAGCCTTAAAGTACTTATAAGGTATAGTCTTCTCGGCGAAAACAGGACCTAAGTAAGCTTCAGTCCACTCCCCTACATCACTCATTATCTCTAAGAATACTCCCTTATACTCGTCTGGTACAGATGCTATTAAGAAGAGAGTATCTTTGCCTGCTATAGCTGTCTTAACAAACGGGAGCGAAGCGACTTTGACGAAAGATTCACTTGGGCCTTTAACGACGTAAGCGTAGGTGAATTTCTCTACTTCTTGCTTTGGTGGAAGATATGCCCTAAAGCCCTCTATTAAGAACTTTACTCTTCTTTTTATTCTATACTCTATAGTCTTCTTATTTCCTTTAAGTCTATTCGCTATTTTGCTTGGGTACAGCTGTAGCTCCTGCATTGCAGCAAGTATTCTCAAGTCTAAATCATCGAAGTCTATTCTTCTAAGTGGTGCCTGATATAGCTGTGCTTCAGTTAACGGTGTTTTAGTGTAGTAGAAATCGTAGTTTACCTCAGTTACAAAACATCTATCTAACTCATAGTGGTCTACTACTTGCCCGTATTTTTCCATATAGTCTACAGCCTTACTAGTATATTCCTCTGGAATCGACGACACCACGAGGAATCCCTTGAAGCCTCTGTACGCCTGGTATACTCCTAAAGCATACGGAATCTCTTCCTTTACTAAGTTTCGAGTACTCTTTATGAAGAATACGTAGGGCTTAAGCCTTAGGTTAGGGAAGCAGGCTTCTAAGCGCAATTCTACTCCTTTCTTCTCAAAGCGTAAGTGGAAGAGCCTCCAAGCCGTAGCCACAGAGACCTTAGCGTCCCTAGCTATAGTGCTCAAATTGAGTATAGGAGTCTTGTTGAGATGCCGTACTAATAGTCTTAAGAACTCTACGTATCTCTCATCGAAGGCAAGCACATGCAGCTCTTTTTCTTTCTCAATCTCTCTCTTTTTACCAGGCATTAGTGAGAGAAGCTCAGGGAGGCTAATTAAGCTTTTCTTTCTGGATGCTTTAAATTTGTTCATCTAAACCTGAGAAAATAGATATCTTTCAAATTTTCACATAGGCCTTGAGCTGAGCTTAGATGAGAATTTAGGACTCAGGTCTCAGAATCTGTTCTAAAGTTATGACAATAGCCACTAAGAGGGAAAAGTACAATATGAAGAAGAGAAAGGAAGAGATTTCTTTGCATAACATATATTCAGCAAAAAATACTAATGTACTTGAGGAAGTCTTAAACCCTAGAATACTAGCAGCTTCTAAAATGAAATAGGCTTCGGGAAGGAATACGATTAATGGAAAAATAAGAGAAACTAAGAGCCTTATCTTCAAGTGCTTAATAGGCCTAGCAATAATAGAGACATATAGGAGAGGGGCTACTAGTAATAGAGCTAACGAGTAGTTCTGAGCTAGTAGAGAGTAAGTAAAGATAGTTGACGTTACTGTAGCTAACTTAAGAGACCTCCAATCAGCTGAGAACTTGGGGGCCATGACCTTAACAAGGACTATAAGCAATATAAATGATATTATTAAAGATAGATAAGCATTCATTAAAAATATAGCTGATAATAAAGCAATTATCAGACAAATCAATGAGCATAAATAAAATAAAGTAAAGACAACGAATCCCGGAATTAACTTAGATCTCTCTCTACTGTAAAGATATATTACCTCATATACAGCGGGCACATATAGTGTGAAGAATATGTAGAGCAGTATATGCCATGTAACTACAACAGAGTTTATGAAATAATAGTGCTTACCCACGCTGGGCACGTGCCCGTTTAAATCTATTGTTAACACTATCCTCTCTAAAAGATCTCCTACTCTCTTTAAACTCTCTTTAGATACCTTATCTAAGCTATCTTCTACTGTATGCCAGTAAGGATAAAGAGGATAATCAGATATTCCTACTGCTTGAATACCTTTAGATACAAATACCTGCGAGTCTGTACCGAAGAGGGTCATTAATCCGAGTCGCGCAGCTAGCACTGGCTCTGAGACCTTAATCAAGTACCCGAATTTCTCGTGAGCCTTCATCAAATACAATAAGCCTCCATCACACAGCTCCAAAGGATCTTCCGCGCTGTTGAAAGCATAGAGGGCATATCCTTCAGCCTCCTTCCACGCACACATATCGATACTAATTGCTGCTACCACACGATCAACGTAAGGAAATTCTTTTACAAAAAATCTAGTACCCCATAGACCTGTCTCTTCAGCATCCGGCGAGAGAAAAATTACTCCAAGTCTAGTGTTTCTCTGAGAAAATACTCTTGCTAGCTCTAGTAGTACTGCTAGTCCCGCTGCGTTATCGTTTGCCCCCTCAACAGTCCACGGAACAACATCATGATGAGCTATCAAAACTATATATTTATCAACCTCACCTCTCTTAATACCATAAACATTAAATGCTTTCACTATATTTCCATTAAAACTCCTAGTGTAAAAAACCTGAATATAAGATTCCAGCCCTATCTCCTTAAAATAATCGTAGATCCATAAGGCAATTCTCCTGTCAGCCTCCGACCCTACTACACGCCTCCTGTATTCAGTAACTATCTTGCTCAATAGCGTGTAGGCTTCATCTCCACTAAACCGTGTCTCACCCTCATAGAGAACTATACTGGGCTGAGTTAAAGGGACTACTATTAGTCCTAGAGCTGGCAGAACTATTAAAGCAAAGTAGAGCTTTCTGCTATCTACTCTACTTCTAAGGGACATGGACGCCAAATTAATGTAAGGAACCTAGGTGAAAAATATTACTTAGATTCAGTGAATAGTCTCGTGGACTGGCTCGCTAAGAAACATTACTTAGAAGTGAAGCTAGACTTTGAGAAGCAGAAGCTTTCTGCTCACTCAATTATTAATATCGAAAACCGCTCTAATTGGCATGTCCCCCTGCTTATAGCTCTTAACAAAAGGGCTAAAGTAAGTAGAGTTCTCTTCAACAAAGAAAAAGTAGACTTTACAGAGAAAGTGGAGAAACTAGACTCCCGTGTTCTAGCTGACTACAAGGTAATAGATCCAAGAAAAAATCTAGCACCTAGAGAAGAATGCATACTAGAAGTAGAGTACACAGGACCTATAGAAGACCTTGGAGAAAACATTCTCGATGAAACATACATCTTCAGACTAGAAAACCTTTGGTACCCAGTAAATGCAAAGACACCTCTACTAGATTATCAGGCTCCTCAGACCACTTACGAATTAAAGGTATGTACTTCGCCAGGCTATACGGCGCTTGCAGCAGGCGAGTTAGTCAAGAGGAAATCAACAGATGGTATGGAAATGCATTACTTCAGTCTAGATAAGCCATCTCCACTAGTACTAGTCGTAGGAAAATACCACTTAATCTCATCAGATAGAATAGTCTGCGGTGTCTTCACGAAGCACAGAGAATGCGCTACAGAAATTCTGAATAAAGCGCAAAGTGCATTAAATGAACTTGAAAAGCTTTTCCAGAGACTTCCCTACACAGCGATATATGTTGTCGAAGGACTAGAATACACGGTACATAATCTAATACTAATCGACTACGATATTCTCGACAAGTACTATAGAAAAGCACTCGACTCCTATATTCTCGAGAAAACACTGCTAAAACTCCTTGCTAAATGCTATTGGGGAGGACTAGTCCACGTAAATAAGTTTTCTCCAGGAGCCTTCTGGATAAATGACAGTCTCCCAGAATACATTGCATACACTATATTAAAGAAAAAGTATCCAGAGAGAACTTCTGCCCAGCTCAACAAAACTATTTCAGAGTACCTAGCGAAGACTACTGAAGAAGAAAAACCTCTAGCCGAGATCGCTTTAGAGAAAATAGACAGCAAAATTCCTCAAGTAGCTAAAGCTAGAGGCCTAGCCCTACACTACATGCTCAATCGGTTTATGAGAGAAGATTACTTTAAAGCTCTCTCAGCTCTCTTAGAAAAATATTCCTGGAAAACCGTCAATATAGAGAAATTTACTAAATATTTCACAAAGCATTACCCTAGAACCAAGTGGTTCTTTGAAGACTGGCTCTACTCAAACGCCCTACCTCTCTACAAGCTTAAACTAGTAGACTTAGTCAATGTCGCTAATGACTGGTATCTAGGCTTCAAGATAATAAACGAGCATTTAGGTAGAGCCCCGCTAGACGTAGTAGTTAAGACAGAAAAAGACATAGTCAGGAGAAGAGTATGGGTAGGAAGCAAAGACTACAAGAAAGTAGTCTTTAGACTACGTAGTAAACCTATAGAAGTATTAATAGACCCTGAGCATAAAATAATTAAACATCCACTAAGTGAAACAAAACTTCTTCTCAAGGAAAAATGATATTACACAATAAATCTAGAAAAACTATGTAGTAAATACATATAAGAGGGGAGATTATTCAGTATCTTGCTTAATGCGATGATGTTAAGGCTCGGTTGGCTGAATATGATGAGTACTCCCGGCAATGAGCGTCTTAATCTTATGCAATAAGCACATAGTCATTTAAGTAATTGAAGTGTGAAATATCCGTGGACGCTAGAGAAAGAATATATTGTTTATTAAACTTAGAGGAAGCTGATAGAGTAGGTTATGTAGATTTCTTCTGGTCTGAGACTATCGATAGATGGAAGAAGGAAGGCTTACCTGAGCACGCCGACTTAAAGGAGTACTTCAAAATGGATATAGCTTTTATTGGAGCCGACATCACACCTAAGTTCGACACGATTACAGTCGAGGAAACCGAAAAACACAAAATTTTCCGAGACGCGTTCGGAGTTAAGGTGAAGTCGTGGAAACATAGAAGCGGTGTTCCTTACGCACTTGAGCCAGCTGTATTTACACTTGAAGAATTCAAGGAGAGAATAGAGCCTCTCTTAGACCCAGAGTACCCGGCTAGAATCTCTAGCAGTAAGTATCCATTTAAAGCAGATGTAGAGAAGGCTGTGAAGAAGCTCCAGGAAAAGTATTTCGTGTTCTCCAGCATACTTGGACCATTTGAGTATGCTCGCCATATTCTCGGCGAGCGGGTAGACCGGATCCTAGTATTAATGCACAAGGACCCTAGACTAGTGGAATACGTGTTCGAAGTTCTCGGAAGGTTTCTAGGAACAGTAGCTAAAGCGTTTATAGACTATGGTGTAGACGGAGTCTGGGTATGGGACGATGTAGCTTACAGAAGTGGACCTTTCTTCTCGCCAAAGATGTACGAGAAATACGTAATGAAAGCCCACGCTAAGATAACTCAGCCCTATAGAGCGAAAAACCTGCCTGCAGTACTCCACACAGACGGCAACGTAAACGTATTAATTCCCTACTTCCTTAAAGCAGGCTTTACCGCACTACAGCCTTTAGAAGCTAAAGCGGGAATGAATGTGGTGGAGCTTAAAGAAAAGTATGGTGACCGAATGGCGTTTATAGGCAATATTGATGTTCGTGAGCTGTCTAAAACAAAGGAAGACATTAAGCGAGAAGTACTTTCCAAGATACCTAAAGCAATGGAGGGAGGAGGATACATTGCGTGTTCAGACCACTCAGTACCTCCTACAGTCTCGCTGGACAACTACACGTTCTTCTTAAACGTAGTTCGGAAATATGGGCGCTACGCTAAGACCGCTAAGTAAGCTTAAATAATAGAGCAGATTTAACTTTTGAATGTCAAGGAGGATAGTCGGCACAGTAGTTCCGCTTATTAAAATAATGCTAATCGTATGGCTACTACTACTAGCAGTACTATATACTATCGACAGACTACTTGATGTACTGCCTAAAGGACTTTTCGGACAAATACTAGGTTATAGTATAGCATTAACATTATTGAGTTTCTGGCTAGCGACCTGGTACAAGCTAACCAAGATATATTTCTGGGAAAATATTAAAAAATACTACAAGAAGTAGCTTAATTAGATAAACCACTTGAAGTATCGAGAATTATTTAATTCTTATTATCATGTACCGAGATTATAAGTAAAAAACTACAGTAAATAGAAATTGTGTTACTGAGCGTCTGCTCAATCTTCTCGGTATTTACAGCGTTTACAGTCGTCTTCGCCGTTGGGTAGGAGCCTGCCTTCTTCGTCGTATGGTGGTCTGCGGCAGATGTGGTAGATATTGCCCCAGTTTGTCTTCACTATCTCTAAGTACTTGCATCTACCCATACTTAGTCTATTGGGGGTGGGAGAGGCGCTATTTATAGTTTTCGGCTATTTTTAAGAAAATATTCTTTCTCTTTAAAGCATTTACAAGAAGAATAAAGCTGCCTGTATTTGAATCAAGCATTTTCCGCGTCTTTTCGGATATACAAGCCTCCTAATAAATTCTTCGTTTCAAATAGTGCCTAAGTTATGTTAACTTTCAGAGTACTTTAATGAGATATATATTCTCTAAGGGACTATTCTCCTATGTGCATGTGAGCCCTATATACAGCCAGATCAGGGAACTTCACTCTGTTAGCCTTAAGGTCATTGAAGAAGAGCTCCGCGAGCTCGAGGCCATAGTTGAGGAGAAGACTATAGTGAATTTTCCTTCTTTGAGCTCTTTTACTTGCTGTTGTATAGATGGTAGCTATGTTATTGACGAGAGGTTTGGATGCTATATTGCGGCATTTTCTGCTTTTCCCGTGATAGTCGGGGAAGGTTCTCTTAGGAGGAGTGAATATGTCTCTTCATCACCCGTAGTAGTCCCTATTTTGCCTAAGACTAGAGGAGAAAGTAGAGCCTCTACTCTCTGCCGCTGCTACGAAGAACTATCAGCGCTAAAGCACATCGAGTTCTGTGACTACGTCTTTCTCGACGGCTCCTATATTTCAGTCCTCCTCAGCTGTTCCTATGCGAGAGGAGATTATAGATTCCTTGAGAACATCGTGGGCAAAATGAACTTAAAGACTCTTCTCTTAAGTATAGAAGGCGACTTAAACGACTTCTGTGCAAAAACTGAGAGTACAATAATGGGCAGTCGTGAGAAGACGTCTAAACTATTCAGGAATCTTTTAGCAATGGCGTGGCGGTACGCCAGAAGCGTCTATGAGAAAACATCTAGTTCTCTCAAGAGAGAAGCTAGGAGACTGTGGTTAAGCTATGTCTACATAACCTTCGAAGAGACTCTCGCTCAAAACATTCTCCGAATACTCCTGGGCGCTGCTTTAGACAAAGGGACTTTTATCTACTGGATCTCAAAGGATACTGAAAGCGGATTTCTCGTACACGGGAGGAGAGCTCTATCGTCTTTCAACGACACTTCGGTACTAGAGTACTTATGGAAGGATCATAGGAGAGCATATATAAAGCTGTCTGATATAGGGATAAAGATACCTAAGGTCAAGGAGGACGCCGTAGACCACGTATATCCTAAAATGCTGCTTAAAGCTATCTATAACTATCACTGGAACTCAGCTGAAGTAGCTTATGCTAAGCTTAGGAAAAACGGCATAGTTTTCCAAGTAACGTATCCCGAGGTATTCTCAGATAAGCTGGAGGAAGCTCTAGGAGTATTGTCCTCATTAGCCGGAACTCGAACAGGATACCCTAAGCCTCTAGCTGAAGCACACCACTGTACAGTTCTCGATCCGAGCCTACCCGCCTTAATAGGAGATGGACTATGGCTCAACCTGCCGAGAGAAGACTTTTTCAGAGTAGTTTTCGCTAGGTCTGGTAGAAGAAGAGTCTTAGGGTGAACTAATGGAGATAGGTAGAGTAGTAGGCGTTTATGGTAGAAACATAGTGAAGATTTCTGTACCAGACGCTCTCTTACCTCAAGTAGCTAGACCTGGAGTTTATGTAAAGATGTACGGTGCAGACAGATCTACAGTGCTCTACGGCATGGTAGTAGGCTTCAATATGCTAGACGAGCTCTACAGAAGAGCCAGGATAATCGAGGAGCTAGAGGGCTACGAAGAGTTCAGACCCGCTAGAAACGAGATGACTGTACACATAAGTGGATACTTGTCTGGAGAAAAAGTCTCGAAGGGAGTTCCTATACTCCCTAAGCCTGGAGAGAGAGTATACTTGGTCTCGAAAGAAGAGCTCCAAAAAATCTTCAACAGAGGAGATGTCGCAATAGGAGTTCTGTCTACGTGCCCTGAAGTAGAGATTAAAATAGACGTGAACGGCATGTGCACTAGACATACAGCTATCTTAGCGATGACAGGAGCAGGAAAATCCAATACTGTCGCCGTAATAATAGCCTCGCTGTTAAAATACTTCAGGAGACCACGGATAATAATTATTGATACTCACAGCGAGTACATCCCATTAGCCAGAATAAGCGACAATGTGAGAGTTCTCGCACCTAAGGGCAAGGTAGCTGACTTGATCAAAGCTCAGTATCAAGTAGACCCTATTCCGCTAGAAGTTCCTCTCTGGCTTCTAGGAGTAGAAGAGATATATAATATCTTGGGACTAGACCCGAGAGCTACGAAACAGAGACTGTATCTTCGCCAAGCTCTCAAGGCTCTCCGAGTAGAACGCTTCAAAGGAGAAGGATACGATCTCACAGCAGATGATCCAGTTCACTTCACACTGGAGGAGCTGAGAACAGCTGTAATCGACGTCAGCGGGTCTAGCTCAAGTAGAATAAGAGACCGGTCCGCTGAAGACCTCTGTCTCAAGATAGAAGACCTCAGCGAAGAGAGAGAACTATACTTCATGACTAGACCCGAGTACCTTGAACAGAGATTTAGCGAATACATTAAAGACGGCGACGAGGTCACTGCGAGCTTCCAAGTGTACGGCGATTTCGCCCGCTCTCTCTTAGACCCGGGACTTAACATTATGGGTTTAGGCGGACTCTCATCTGAAGTACAGGCAAGCATAGTCTCCGCTCTCCTACGGGCTCTCTGGAGAATAGCCGTAGAACAGAGATTCCGCGGAGAGAGAATAGCGACGCTAGTAGTGCTCGAAGAAGCCCACATATATGCCCCAATGACTTGGTCACCGTCCAAACAGATAGTAGAAAAAATAGCTAAGGAAGGACGAAAATTCGGAGTCTCTCTTCTCGTAGTCTCACAGAGACCAAGAGAACTGTCCCAGACTCTCCTAGCACAGTGCGGAAACCTGGTAGCACTGAGAACAGTAAATCCCAGCGACCAAGAACACATACTGAGAAGCATGGAAGATGTGACTCGAGACACCGTAGAATCGCTACCCGGGCTTCAGACAGGAGAAGCCCTAGTTTCAGGTCCAATGCTCCCTCTACCAGCACTAGTCAAGATATTCTCCTTCAGAGAAGTCTACAACGAAGAACTAGGAGGAAAAGACGTAAACTACAGAGAAGTATGGAGCAGCGAAGAACTAAAAGAACTAAGTATACCCACTCCCCCGCGCCATGCTATAAAGGTAGAAGACACTAAGCAGAAATCACTACTCGACTTTAATTAACTAAACTCATTAATCACTGCTAGAAAACAGGTTAATAAGAAAAAGAAACTCTTTAATATTTTAGAGAAGTTTTACTGAAAGTATGAGTGATATATTTGAGGAGATCAGGAAAAGCCTCGTTGAACTCGAGTACGATAAAGTCATAGAACTAGTTAAAAAGGCTTTAGACCAGAATATACATCCTCTAGACATAATTGATAAAGCACTATCCCCTGCAATGAGAGAAGTAGGAGACCTCTTCGAGAAAGGAGAATACTTTCTAGCAGAACTAGTGACAGCCGCTGAAGCATTTAAAGAGTGTATGGAATTGATGAAACCTATTCTCCTGAAGGAGAAAGCTAGCCTCAAACCAATAGGAGTAGTCGTAATAGGAACTGTTGAAGGAGACTTACATGACATAGGCAAAAGCATAGTAGCAACAATGCTCGAAGCAGGAGGCTTCCAGGTACATGACCTAGGAGTAGACGTTCCCGCAGAAAAATTTGTTGAAAAAGCACTAGAAGTAAACGCAGATATCATAGCAATGTCAGCTCTCCTGACAACTACCATGCTGAATATGAAAAAAGTAATAGACTTGCTCAAAGAAAAAGGAATACGAGACAAATTCAAGGTACTTATCGGCGGCGCCCCCATAACAGAAGAATTCGCTAAGGAAATAGGTGCCGACGGGTACGCTGAGGATGCTGTCAAAGCAGTAGAAGTAGCCAAAAAACTAGTGGAAGAATTAAGGAAACAATAATAAGCTAGATCACTTAACACCAATAGCCGTGATGAGATGGCCGTGAACTCGGACCGGTGAAGAAAACCCCCTTGCTGACTTACTGCTGGGTAAGGACTAGTGCTACTGTTTCTTTGATGAAACTGACATACTTTTCTAGTTCTTCTTGTGTTAAGGGCTTTTTGTGTTTAGTTAAGTATCTTGACCATATTTTCTCTGCCAGCCTCTTGTAGCTGTAGTCGGGAACATACTTCATAAAGTTTCTGAAAACTAGTCTTTTGTCTATAGTAGCTTCACCGTAACATATTTGAGCTAGTCTAATAGCTTCTCCTGCGAGTATTTCTACCATATTATACTTCTTCTCCCGCGTAAATTTCTCAAGAAGCTCTAGGAGCCTCTTTGCTCTAGTTTTCACCATCTTCTTGGGGTCAGGTACTTTAAGGTCTTTTCTAAAGTCTACTCCGAACAGTACTTTCGAGTACTTGACGAAATCGAATGCATATATGCTAAGGCACTTAAACGGGGAGACTACATCAGTGTTCTTGAGAGGAAGCCCGTCTTTATATATCCACAGTATGTCAACTATTTTCTCGAAGTGTGCTTCTCCACGGTAGTTTTCTGAACACTTCCATATAGCTTCCTGCAGACGATTTATGTACTCAATATCAGCTTCCCTTTTAAAGACTATGAGCAAATCTATGTCACTGATCCCTGGAATGAAATCTCCTCGAAGTAAACTGCCGTAAACAACTGCCGAGAATATTTTCTTAGAATTCTTCCTTTTTAGGACATTTTCTATGCAGCTTACTATCTTCCAAGCATCATCTAAAGTGAGGCGGCGAACCACAAAGGAGAAAAAGAGTATATGTACTAAAGTTTATAGTACCATCCAGGGCTTTATCAGCTCTTCTGGTACTTTTAGTTTCTTTAAGAAGTCTATGTACTTGTAGAGGAGCTCACGTGCAATGTCCAGGTTTTCTCCAAGAATGTTATGTTCCTGCTTAGGATCTTTCTCTAAGTCGTATAGCTCTATCCTGACCTTTTCTTCAGTTTTAGCCTTTTTAGCTAAACTGTCTACGTCCCTGAGCTCTACTTCTTTCTTCAATGGTTTTCCGCTGAAAATTAGGCTCCACTTCTTAGTCGTAACTGTTGTGCAGGTGTTGGCTACAGGTCCCTTTTTGATTGTTGGAGAGGATACTGCGAACTCATGTACTTCGTCTACTTCTCCCTCCATTAATGGGATTAAAGACTTGCCTTCCATTGTTTCTGGTATTTCTACGCCGAGGAAATCGAGTACTGTGGGAGCTAGGTCTGGTAACTGTACTATAGCGTCTATTCTTTTGCCTCCCTTTATCTCAGGATGATATATTATCAAGGGTATGCGCGCTATTTCCTCGTAAAGTGGTATGAATGAGAACTCTTTTTCTCTAATAAGAGACTTGCCTACAATATTGTGTTCACCTAGCAGGAAACCGTGGTCTGTAGTGAAAATTATCATAGTGTTGTTTAAGAGCCCCATGTCTTCTATCTTCTGATAGAGGTATCCAAACCACCTATCTACGAGAGTTACTTCTGCTGCATATAGTGCTCTTATATGCTCTAGCTCTTCTTTAGTAAGGAAGTCGCAGTAATCGTACCTCGGGTAGATTACCTCCTCGCCTGTATAGTCGGGATTATACATGTCTACATACCATCTGGGAGGATCCCAGGGCTCATGTGGGTCGAATGTATCTATATAGAGGAAAAAGCCTTTACGCCCATAGTTTCTTTCAAGCCACTTGACAGCCTCCGTCATTGTCTGAGCTACGAAGAAGTCGCTTTCATAGCGCCTCAGCGAGATGTTTCTCAAGTACTGTACGACAGTAAAGTCAGGGTTTCTCAGCTTACTTGGATCACAGGGGAATTCTACTTGTTCTGGTGAAACTAAGTAGAGATCATTTTCTTGTCCTCTAATCCACATCCAGCCGTGAAATCCTCGCTGGAAGTTATAGCCGTCTCTAAGGAAGTGAGGGGTATCTGCTATTAAGTATGTGAGTATACCTGCTTTCTTCAGTATCTCTGATATGACTACTTCGTCTGGCTTTAAAGGCTCCCAGCCAGCGTACACATAGCTGTAGCGTCCTGTGAATATGTCGCGGCGGGCAGGAACTGTAGGGAAAGACGCGCAGTAGGCTCTGTCGAAGATTATAGACTTTGATGCAAAATCTTCTAAGTACTTTGTTTTAATCCAGTTATTGCCGTAGCATCTCAAGTGATCTCTTCTAAAAGTATCTGATACTATGAATATTACATTGTGTTTCTCGGTCACAAAGAAAAGGCGAGGTAAAGAGTATATTACTTTCGGCTACTATTTTAAAACCTCAATAGAATGCTCTAGCTCGACTCCAGCTCTCTCGAAGAGAAGCCCTACTGGACAGTTCTTTAAAGTGAGCTCAAGGACTTTCCTAGCCTTCTCTTCTGGGTCAGGTGTCTTTACTTTAACACGGATCTTCGCCTTGGTTATCGTTCCTATTTCTTCGCTTTTCTCTGCCTCGACTAGTACCTCTAAATGCTTTACATTTAGTTTCGCTTTCTCAGCTACTACAGCGTAAATAGTGGAGATACAGCCAGCTAAGCTCATTACACATAGCTCCAGGGCTGTAGGACCAGTATCTCCTCCGCCCTGTTCTCTAGGGAGATCGAGTACAATTGAGTGTACTCTGCCATTATCTACTACGCTCCTAAAGCCTTCTATGAGCTTAGACTTTACTTTAACGCTCACAGCTACATTAGTTCACTTGGACTTATATCATTTAACTAGAAGGTATTTCTCCCCTGCGTATAAGTTCTAAATTCTGCTTAATTCTCTTTCTAAGAGCTTCGCTCAGCTTCTCTTTATAGTCTTCTCTAAGCAGGTAGAGGAGGACTGCTGTCACGTGAGAGCAGACTCCTCTTCTCTGAAAACCCGCGCAGTTACACCTTATGTTTCCCTCAGTGACTGCAACAAAATATTTGCCATGGAAACCTATTACGTAGAATAAGTATTCGCTGACTTGGCTTATCCTCCCTTCCTCGATCAATTTCTCGGCTTTAGCGAAAAGTCTTTCAGTAAACTGCTTATCAGCAATGCGGGGCATTCGTGTAGATAGTCGTTCTGGACAGCAATAAAGGTTTAGTGAACTTTTATTTGCAGGGACAGTAGTATGAACTGTGCGGCAGCTGAAACAATATGTATTACCAGTAATCCTGCTACTAGTTCTCTTCTCTCCGCTAATAGGAGCGATTCCTGACTTCTCTAAGTACTATCACTATGATGAATTTGAGAGAATGATCTTAGAGCTGAGATCATATGAGAATGTGAGAGTTGAGGCTATAGGGAAGAGCTGGATGAATAGAACAATATATGCTATTTTCATAGGCAATGTCTACGAGAAGCCAGTAGTACTGATAGTAGGCGGGCACCACGGCAGAGAGCATGTCTCAGCACAGTTTCCACTATACTACGCTTATCTACTGGTAACTAACGAGAGCCAGAGGAAGCTCCTAGATCACTATTCTTTCATAATAATTCCTCTCCTAAACCCTGACGGCTATGAAGAGGCTTTTAAAAACCCGTGGCACAGAAAGAACTGCAGGCCCTTAGACGACGACGGGGACGGCTTGCTGGACGAAGATCCGCCTCAGGATACTGATGGGGACGGCTATATAGCGTTCTTCACTAATGGTTCTTCTTACTGGTTCGAAGGCTTTGACGATGACAAAGACGGCAAACTCAATGAAGACTGGATTGGAGGCGTAGACTTAAACAGGAACTATCCTGTCGCATGGGATAAAGGGGATATCAACAAGTTTTCCTTGCAATACAAAGGGCCTGCTCCCCTAAGCGAGCCTGAGACAAAAGCACTAGATTCTCTTGTAAAGAGATATAGGTTCTGTATAGTTTTGGCTATAAGCTACCACAGTGGAGCACGACTAGTCCTTTATCCGTGGAGCCATACCAGAGAGAAGCCTCCTAGAGAAAAGGTTTTCAGAGAAGTCTGTACTGCGTATTCTAATGTAACGAAGTATCCTGTCCTTCAGTCGAGCAGACTTTATTTGAGCTTCGGGGAGTTCATGGACTATATGCTCTATGAGTACAATATAACGTCTATTACAGTAGAGATCTTCGGGAGATTCATGGATATAAAGTGGCATAGGGAGCATACTTATCGCGTAGACTCTACTATAGTGTTTAAGCATGTTTACGAGTACTTCAATCCCTACCCAAGAGAAGAGCTGAAGAAAGTTCTAAAAATTAATGCTATTGCCCTAAAATCTATGCTGCTCTATTACACAAAGTATCTTCCTGCCAGAAGTCCGGGCATCACTAAAGAGACCGTTAGACGCATAGTTCTCGTGAACATAGTTTTCTTAGCAATTGCCTTAGCCGTAATCATCAGCGACTACAAGCGATATACTCATAGACTCTTTAAGTAGAGCTTGATGAAGAAGGGAGTGATGAAAGTTTCTATGAAAGCAGCTACTGCGAAAAATGGAGCTAGTCCTAAAGCTATGTATGCCGCTCTCTTAATGTAAGATGCTTTCTCTTTTCTCGCTAAGAGCTGATAAGCTAAGCGCATACCTGCAGCCGCCGCTAAAATGAAGCCAGGGATCTCTACTATACCGTGAGGCATTATTGCTACATAAAAGTCCGTGAAAGGAAGAACTGCGGCGACTGCTCCTAATATAATGCCGTTTACCAAGACTATTGTTGCTGGGGCAGCAATAGAGTAGACGCCCGAGACTGAGGTGAAAGCAGCTATCCTCCAGTTGTGGAAAAATATATCAGCGAAGATGGAGACAGGGAGGTATCTCTCAAATACTATGCCGCCTTTCTCTAGACCCACAAACTGAGAGATTATCTTAGATAGCCCCTGTGTAGTTATCCAGTATCCTCCAGCAAAGCCTGCAATAAACACCAGAGACGCTGCTGTAATCCACTTAATATCTCTCGCTAAGTTGCAGAGCTCTCTGAACCCATTTACTAGGAGCCTTACAGCAGTATGTGATAATCTAGGTTCAGGCAAAGTACGGACATCAAATATCCTATTAGTGTGAGCCATGTACATTCCAGCTAGACATAAGGAGAACACTGGACGCACTACTAGGAGTATAGCTAGAGTGGCTGCTTCCGAGAAAAGCACATTGAGTAGGTTAAGTGCGGCTGTTATGAGAGATACCGCGGTCACCACAGCTACTTGTATTATAAAATATGCTAGTATTTTTAACGCTGTTTTCTTGAATAGAGAAAAGCTTTCTAAAAAAGCATTAGCTATTCTCTTAGAGCCTATGACTATCGAGGGAGTTACATATATCAAGGCTAGCTGTAGCAGAAATATGTAGACAATTGCGATTAAAAGTAGAGTCAGAATACCTAAAATTAATATAGTTGGGCTGTCTTTAGTGTATAAAATAAACGCTACTAGACCTACTACCGGAACGCCGTATATTGCTAGTCCCTTAGCTATATTCGTGAGAAACATTCTCGGCAGCACTTTAACAGCTTTACCCCATACATTTTCGAAAACACATGACCCTCTTTTCAGAGCTTCTTCGGAGAGCGTGTATAGGAAAGAATCGCACATGGAAATACCTAGAGCGTAAAGGAGTAAACTAGATACCGCTACTGTAGTTATCGCAGCAATAATAAGCTCAAAAACTCCCGGAGACCCTAGTATCTCGTATTTTCCTTCAACCAGGCTCTCTACTATCTTAGAGTAGATACCAATGCTCTGGAACCACTGTATTAACGCGAAAAGGACTATTAAGATGATAAGTGTAGTAAGGGCTGGAGCTGCCTCACTTAGCAGAATAGGTACTGCAAGTGCTGGATTCCTTTTAAACCTATTCCATGATATTTTAAATAGCTCTCCTATGCTAAGTGATGGTAAGTAAAAGTATGCGTAAGCTCTCTTGTAAAGCTCGTGAAGAGCTTCTTCGAAAGAGTATCCCCTATTCATTAGATCTAAGAGGTGTTTCTCAAGCACTTTCTCCGGCTCTTTAAATAAACGACCATACATTTGGAGTATCTGCTGATAAAGCTGGCTTAACTCCACAAATACTACTACTGGGAAATCTTTCAAAAACATATTGTTTTGCATAAAATATTTATTAGGCAACGAGGTACGGCATTGTGTGAAAAGAGAGTTAATAATCACACTTTTCTTAGTACTAAGCATAGCCTTCTCTAGTGCCTCTCCTAATGAGGGTAAGTCTGTTGTCTTAGAAGTACCTTACGTAAATCAGAGATACGATGTCCCAGAGTGGTTTGATGGAAGATATTCCTGTGGACCTATCTCAGTAGTAATGGTTTTAGCTTACTACGGTGTCCTTCCTCTATGGCCTATTAACTGCACTAAACCATTCCTTCATACCAGCCTCTATAGACAATACATAGTCTGTAAGTTCAAGGTAAGAGACTTTATATTTGATGAAAAGAAGCCGGATGCTTCTCGCGAACACTTCGGTTACGGTGTATATGGATATGTATATACTCCGGAAGTAGGAGCTGTATGGAGTAAAATGGTCAAGGTTTTTGAAATATTTGGGTTTAAAGCATACGTCGACACTACACCTACATGGGAGGAGCTAGTAGCTGAGATAAATGCGGGACGACCTGTAATTCTAAGCACACAGCTGACGAGTAGCGGACACATCGTTGTCGCAGTAGGCTACACTAGTGACAGAGGTGTCATAGTTAACGACCCTGCTGGAGACAAGAGAATGAGCTACTTCAACTACAATGGAGCAAAAGTAGTCTACGACTGACCTGGCGTAAACAACGGAAGAGTAAACTTAGTTAAAGTTAAGGCGTTTATAATAGTTCGCCCTACAGAAAAATTGAAGAAGGCAGAGCCTTTTAACCCCTGTAAACCAGAGGAAGTAATATCTCTCGAAGCAAAGATAATCTACTCTCTACTATTCTTCGCGCTTATAGTCGCATTGATCGCTACCGCGATAATTTACAAAAAGGTGTTTCTAAAGAAAAAGCTAATTAATGTATTGCTGGTACTGGCGGGAGTCTTCTCTTGTGCTCGCTTTTCTGATGGAGCTCGAGGACTCTATTGACGAGTTCTAGACTTACTCCGAGTTCTTTGACTACTTTTTCAGGACTATAGTTTAGCTCGAAGAGAGCGTGGAGCACAGGGTCTATTTCCCTGTAAGTGAAGCCTAATTCTCCTTCGGCTGTCTGACCTGGCCATAGTCTGGGACTGCTCGGCTTAAATGCTATTTTATCAGGTATGCCTAGGTACTTCGCCACTAAGCGTACTTGAGTCTTGTATAGGCATCCTATAGGCAGAATATCTACTCCTCCGTCTCCATACTTTGTGAAGTATCCTAGAAGTATTTCGCTCTTGTCGCCTGTTCCCACAACAATTCCATTAAACTGGTTTGCTATAGCATATAGCAGGATCATTCTGGTTCTAGCTAAGATATTTCCATAAGTCTTTCTGGTGAGCTCAACTCTCTTCTCCTTAAACATTTCTGAGTATACTTTAGCTATACGTGAAACTTCAAATTCATAGTACTCTACTCCAGCGCTTTTAATGATCATCTTAGCGTCCTCTATGTCGTCCTCCGGAGTTATGCCTTTATGGGGCATAATAAGTGCAATAACTCTCTTGGGACCTAGAGCTCTTACTGATAGCATTAATGTAGTAGAAGAGTCTACTCCTCCACTAACACCTACGACAGCCTTCTCAGCTCCAGCTTTCTCAAAGTATTTCTTAATAAATACTATTATCTCTCTAACTACTTTAGAGCAATTGATAGACAGTAAATACTTTTCAGAGAAGTTTTTTAACTTACTCACATCAAAACTATTATTCAGGAGAATTTAAGATTACCTCTACTGGTCTTCAGCAGTGCTAAAAAACTGTTTTATAGACATTAGAGTATAATTGCTTAATTTTAGTTAAGGGATTTATTACTTTCCACAGCCTTTTTAAATAATTGAAATAATAAAAATGCATTTTCTTTCTCAGCTACTAGTATTATTTGGCGATTATTCGAGTCTTTTGAGCCTATCACTACTATCTCTCCCTTTTCTACAATTACTCTAGTGACGGACTTCTTTTCAAGAATTTTACGTACCTCAGCAGTAATCCTAAAGCCATTAGTATTGCCGTACCAAAAGACAGGCTCTCCTCTCTCTACTATCAAAAAATACAATATGCTGTCTTCACTCACCCAACCTAATATCTTGCTAAGCAAAACTACGGTGTCTCTTCTACTGTCTGACATAGTGTTTAATCTAGTATAGTACTTATACATCTATCTAAGGTCCTTTTCACAAGACTTAGAATTAGCCCTATGTTCGGCTCTACAGACGATATTAGTAGCCCGTAGTCTCCTTTCGCTACTAACACAATGTTGTAGCGACTACCACTTATCACTAAGTATTTTACACTACTTAAGCCAAGTCCTTCAGCTAGCTTTAAGACTACGTTAATAATACTTGACGCTTGAGCAGAGGCCTCAAGAGGATCAATTATGTTCTCGGGATGAACTATTACCGGGAGTCCTTCTCTCGTAAAAAGTACTGCTATATGCCCATTAACTCTGCTTAAGAGCTCCTGGAGAGTTTCTCTTAGATCGTCGACAATAGATCTCTTATATTTTTTCAATTTAAAGATACTTTTCATTAACTCACCTCTGTAATGCAAATGTTTTTATTTATAGTTCACATACTATTGTTCGATAAGAATATTAAGAATAACATTCGCCATTTATCTAAAGTCCTGTGTTCTTAATAATACTCAATGTTTCTAGTGTTTTCAAAGGATTTAAAAGCAAATTAAATAGTTTCTTTTATTTGTTTAAATGATAGCTAAGGTTTAACTTAATTAGGTGAGTAGCGGTGAAAGATATATACTTAATGAGTAATAATTCATTGTGCCTAGGACTAAGATTATTGCCTCTATAGGTCCTTCATCTTCTACACAGGATATTTTGCTAAGGATGATTAGAGAGGGAGTAAACTTAATTAGGATAAATTATGCTCATGCTGTAAGAGAGCAGAGAGAGAAGTTTATTCGGCTTATAAGAAGTATTGAAGAGAAGTATGAACTAGTACTGCCGATAATAGGAGATCTTCAGGGGCCTTCTATACGGACAGGAGAACATAAAGCTTTTCAAATACTTAAGGGGGAGCTTATAAAGATAGTAAATGCTGACAAGACGTCTGAATGTAAGACTATTCCGCTACCTAACTCTAAAGTCTACTCCATATTAGAGGAAGAAGACTTAATAATAATCGGAGCTGGTGTTCTAAGACTGAGAGTAGTTGATGTCAAAAGCGACCGTGTCGAATGTACCGCTTTAAATGATGCTTTTCTTTCCCCCAGAAAGACCTTCATATTACCATATAAAGACCTGCCGCTGCCTGTAATAACTGACAAAGACTTAGATGACATAGAGTTTAGTATCAAAAATAAAATCGATTACCTTGCTCTCTCCTTCGTGAGGACAAGGGAGGACGTCAAAACGCTGAAGGATATTCTGAGAGATAAGGGAGGAGAAGAGATAGGAGTTATAGCTAAAGTAGAAACCAGAAAAGCTGTAGAAAATATAGACTACATACTTAATGAAGCCGACGCTATAATAGTAGCTAGAGGAGATCTTGGAATGTACTTCAGTCTTGAAGAAATACCGCGCCTTCAAGAATACTTAGTCAGAAAAGCGAGAATGAAGGCTAGGCCAGCAATTGTAGCAACACAGCTACTAGAATCCATGATAAATTCACCGTATCCTACGAGGTCAGAAGTTGTGGACATAATGGTTGCAGTTCACCAGGGAGTAGACGCTCTACTGCTTGCGGGAGAAACAGCAGCTGGAAAATATCCTATAGAAGCTGTTAAGTGGCTTAAGAGAATAGTCGCAGAAGCCGAAAAAGTAACGTCTATCATGAAGAGCGAAGAGGTTCTGGGAGAAGATATATACATGAAGTTTGCTAGAGGCGTAGTACTGCTTGCAGATGCACTCAACGCTAAAATACTAGTATACACTAAAAGAGGAAATACTGCAAGAAGAATAAGCCGCTTTAGACCTCGGGCACCAGTATACGTGATCACTAACAATCCCCGTGTCATGAGGAAACTCAAGCTACTGTGGGGAGTGCGCTCTTTTCTCGCATCTACGAGTGATATATGGAAGGCGCTCGACGAGCTAGCTAGGATGTTGAAAAATGAAGGAGAGTTATCCTATGGAGATATAGTAGTTTCTACAGGAGGGTTAAGGGAAGGGGCAACCGACCTTATAAGAGTTCACGTTTACGAATAAGTTGTTAATAATCACGCCTTCGTTTTCAAGGAGTACCTGTTATAAGCTTAACGACAGAGTATTCGAACCTCAGAGAAGTAAGTTTTGTAGTAATGTCAAGACTATTGCTCACCTAATATAATATATAAACAAATTTATATTAAACAGTATTCTAAAAGCCTAAAGACTCTATTTTAACAATTGAACCCATAGCGAAACATATATATAATTTACGCGTGAATAAATAGCGAGTATATATGATGAGACCCTTACGTGGTGATTTAGAAGAAGTAGTGACTAAAATCGTTGTCATCGGTATAGGTGACTGCGGATGCAATACCATAACAAATTTGTTCGAAAGAAACGTTGAGGCGAAGCTTATCGCTGTTAATACTGATGTAAATTCTCTCAATGTAACTAAAGCTCACCAGCTGATACAGATAGGCGAGACCACGACAAGAGGCAGAGGCACTGGAGGCGACCTTTCTAAAGGAAGAAGAGCAGCTGAAGAAGATATAGATAAAGTTCTTGAAGCCATAGGAAAGCCTGATTTTCTTCTAATAACATGCGGCTTTGGCGGGGGCACAGGTTCTGGAGCTACACCCTATATTCTAGCGCAGATGAGAGACGAGTATCCAGATCTACTCATGGGCGCAGTAGTATCTCTTCCGTTTAGATACGAGGGAATAGAGAGACTTAAGAACACGCAAATGGGTTTAAGAGATACATTAGATGTAGCTGACTTTGTTATAGTTAATCTAAATGACATTCTGTTAGAGCGCTATGGTACACTACCTCTTCAGGAGAGCTTTAAAATGATGGATGCAATACTAGCAAACACTATTGAAAGCATAGTAGACATGCTTCAGCCTAAAGGAGCTCAGCTCAGAGTAGATTTCGCAGACTTAGTTACACTGCTCAGAAGAGCTGGAGTAAGCTTTGTTGGACACGGGCGCCACAGGTCGGTAAGAAAGGCTGTAGAGAAAGCCATTGAGTCTAAGCTATTAGACGCGGACTTAAGTTCAGCTAAAGGAGCACTAGTCTATGTAAGCGCTCCGCCAGGAGTCAGTCTAAGACAAGCCGCAGAGGCTCCAAGAATAGTCAGCGACAAGTATGGCGTAGAGAGAGTTATCTGGGGCCTTAAAGTTAACCCGAAGCTGAGAGAGAGCCATGTAATGATTATTGCTAGTGGTGTTAAGTCGAGGATAGTATCAGATATTACTGGTATTGGGGAGGCTGGGTGATAGGTTATGGGTTATCGAGTTAGATTACGTGAGCAGCTGAAATATTTAGCTCAGAAAGAGCGAGAAGCTGCTGTTAAAATCAATATTGTTGGAGTAGGAGGTTGCGGAAACAACGCTATTAACAACTTAGCTAGGCTACGACTTCCAGCCAAACTAATAGCTATGAACACGGATTCAGCTGTACTGAGGAGAACGAGATGCGATGTTAGGGTTCTCCTTGGAGGACTCTCAGCTGAGGCGAGGGGGGCTCGAGGAGTACCAGAGCTCGGAGCACAGGCGATGGAGGAAAGCATAGAGGAAGCTATAGGAGCTATTGATGAAAACGTAGACGTAGTGATAGGGATTGCTGGACTGGGAGGAGGAACTGGTACGGGGGGTCTACCTGTATTATTCAGAGAGCTAAGGACTAAGAGACCTAATGCTCTCAGGATAGCAGTAGTAACTCTACCATTCAAAGAGGAGGGAGAGGAGAGAATAAAGAATGCTCAAATAGGTCTCAGGGAACTAATGGACGTCTCCGACGCCATTATAGTCAATGCAAACGACCTTCTCGCAGAGAGGCTGAGAGGAGTAAGCATGGCTTATGCTTTCAAGGAAATGGACAAGCGTATCGCACGTATAGTAGAAGCTCTAGTTAGAATGCAGTCTCCTGTAATAGGACCAGGAGTAATCAACGTAGACTTCTCCAATGTCCAGAGACTGATGCAGAATTCCGGTTTCTGCTTCGTGGGCGTCGGAGAAGGCCCGAGAATATATGACGCGTATATTAAAGCCATAGCAGACGACTATGCTAGATCTAGACTAGAGCAGGCGAGAGGAGCAATACTCATGTTTGAAGGCAGAGAGACACTACTAGACATGACTCAGATAAGAACTACGACTAGACAGTTTTCAGAAAAATACGCTATACCAACAGTTTTCCTAGGTCTAAGACCTACATGGGATATAACCGACGTAAGAGTATCTGTTTTCGTAACATCTATTAAATGTGAGTATGTAGAAGAATTTATGTCTGGTTTTATGGGGTGATAAAGTATGATATTTCGTAGAAAGAAAAAGGAAGAGAAAGTAGAGAAAGCTCCATCGACTCCGCCAGCTCCTAGTCCACTCGATTTAGCTTTAAAATTCTTAGAGGAGGAAAGCGGTGAAGTAGATATAGCATGGTACTGTGAGCTAGAGAAGATGCCTTTTGAGCCGCCGATAGTGAAGTTTATCGAGTGGGTAGAAGCTAAGGGGCATGGGGGACTATACTCGAGAGAACAGCTGTTAGACGCGCTTACAAGAGCGTTTAGAATGAAGCTAGATGAGAGGCGGGGCAGAAGGTGAGAGAATGTCTCGTAAAATTCTCGAGGCACAGAGACTTGCAGAGGTAGTCTCTAAGAGAGCAGTACTTAAAATAGCGGTCTGCGGTATTGGGGGTTGTGGTTGTAATACTATAACTAATCTTGAAAGAGCCGGTATAGATGTTCCTACAGTCGCGGTTAACACTGATGCAGCTGTCCTCTATAAGACGAAAGCTAAGTATAGAATACTTATTGGTGAAACAGTAACTAGAGGAAGAGGAAGTGCTGGAAGCCCCGCTCTCGGCAGAGAAATAATGAGCAAAGAAGCTGATAAAGTAATAGCACCTGTGAGAGACGCTGAGCTATTTATTCTAACAGCCGGACTTGGAGGTGGGACTGGTACAGGGGGCATTATAGCGCTAACAGAATATATCAAAGAGAACATGCCAGATAAACTAGTGTGGACTGTAGTGACAACACCCTTTTCCTCAGAAGGTGTTGAAAGAGTAAGAAATGCACAGGTAGCACTAGCGGAGCTCCTCGACTTAGCTGATGTCGTTTTAGTGAACTTCAACGACATACTGAAACAGAAAATGGGTTCAAGAAGTTTACACCAAGCTTTCAGGGACATGGATAAGCACTTAGTAACTGTAATTACTGCTCTCACAAGTCTCCAATATACAGAGCCTACACCTGGACTAGTAAACATAGACTTCTCAAACGTCGAAAGACTCACTAGAAGAAGCGGCCTAGGTTTTGTAGGAGTAGGTGAGGGATCAAGACTTCTCACAGCATTCGAAAATGCTCTCGAACAGAACTTCTGTGAAGCAGATCTTACTGAAGCTAAAGGCGCAGTAATATACATGGAGGGTACTCAAGCAATGCTCAAGACAAGCGAAGTCGAGGAAATGACAAGCATACTAGACTCCAAGTACGGCATATCAACAATCTTCTGGGGAGTACGCTACAACTGGAGGCTCTATAATCCTAGAGTAATGCTACTTGCAGCAGGAGTAAGGTCTCCTCTAGTAGACAAGTACCTTGAGGTGAAGTAGGATAATGTCCAGAAAGATCTCGGACAAAGAAATTATAGGTAAGCAGGTAATAGATACAAGCGGTAAAGTAGTCGGAGTAGTTGAGAGTATAGTTATAACAGAGAAAGCAGCCCAGGGAGTAGAATTAGTGATAAAAAAGATAGTTAAAATAGGTCCAAGGACTAAAGAAACAAAAATTAATATACCTTTTTCATATGTATTACAGGTAGGTGACGTAATTCTACTAAACAGATCAGTAGATTGATAGGTGAAGAAAATGGCTGCTGAACTGAAAATATATGTTGTAGGTATAGGGGGCAGGGGTCTTAATGCTCTTACTGCTATTAAGAGGAGAGGAATCCCTGTTAAAACTATTGGAATAGACACTGATTCTTCTGCTCTCTCTGTAGCTAAGTGTGATGAAAAGCTTCTTATAGGAGAGGACTTGACTAAAGGAAGATCTACTGCAGGTGTAATGGAGATCGGAAGAAAAGCCATGGAAGCGCTTGCATATAAGATCGTAGAGAAAGTGGCAGACGGCGAAGTAGTTGTTTTAATATCAGGTTTAGGTGGAGGTGCTGGAAGTGGAGGACACACTGTATTAGTAGAGAGTATCAAAGAGAGATTTCCAGAAAAACTAGTCATATCGTTCGTGACAATACCATTCAAAACAGAAAGCGGAAATAGGATAAATAACGCTAAAATGGCTCTCTCCACAATAATAGACATATCCGATGTAACAGTAGTACACTTTAATGACTTACTTAAAGAAAAATATCCCTCTCTTCCTCTCGTTAGAGCCTACAGGATTCTTGACAATAAAATAGAAGAGAGCTTACGGGCAATACTCGGACTTCAGAACATTAAACCTATACCCGGTGTGGTGAATGTAGACTTTAATTCATTTAAAGCAATAGCGATGAGGTCAGGGCTAGGCTTAATAAATGTCAAGGAAGCAGCCTCTGTGCTTTCAGCATTTAAGGAAGCCTTAAAAGAAGAGTTCTGTGATATTGATGTAACAGGGTGCAAAGGAGCAGTAGTCTACATAGAGGGTAGCGAGACAGCCTTACAGACATCAGACATATATGACATATCCGGTACGCTGACTTCAACCTATGGAATACAAGTAGTATACTTTGGATTTAAGCCCAGCTGGGAGCTTACGCAGCCGAAGGTAGCTTTCATCGCAACAGGAGTTAAGTCCGAGTCTGTGAGAAAATTCCTAGAGGAGTGAGATGATGGCAGAGATAGCTAGACCGAGCATTGTTGTTATTGGTGTTGGTGGTTGCGGTGTTAATACTTTGAATAGGTTGTATGAGGTTGGTGCTACTGAGGATGTTTTAGCTGTTGCTGTTCATACTGAAGCAGTACACTTACAGTCAGTTAAAATACCAAATAAAATACTAATAGGACAAACAATAA